>MDTE01091747.1_pt1 | contig 33451 bp, 31 predicted proteins | sample 811231 | NCBI WGS metagenome assembly MDTE01 (sample SAMN05326651, study PRJNA326480) | marine metagenome | isolation source: seawater | place: Indian Ocean: Red Sea | collected 2010
ACTGCGATCTGGCGGTCTCTTGACATCACTTCCCCTTGGTCCTTGGAACCACGAATCTCAAATCAATCACATAGGTTGGATCCAGAATGCACGGGGACGGAGAAATCCTTCAACGCTTAGGGTTCGACGCCGAACTCAGGGCCTATAGCTAGGCACCCGCTTGCTCATCGCTACTCAACGATGAGCTAGCGCAGGTCGAAGTCGCTCTACAGTTCGCACGTGGCAGTGAATACCGGTCATCGCGCGATCCTGGTTCACGATTTCGAGGAATCGAACCGTCGAGGGATGCTTGATGGAGGATCGAGATACCTCCTCTCTCTTGGGGTGTTTAAAAGTGGATTAGAAGCGGCAATCGATCACGGAGTGGTCTTTGATGAGATTGGAGGACCCGATCCGGGAACTTCGGGACGAGTCGAGATCACGTCCGATGATGGTGGCGGTTCTGCCCTCTTACTGGCCGAATACCTCGCAGGTCAAGGGCTACGCGCGACGTTTTTCATCGTGACGGACTGGATAGGTAGAGAGAACTTCCTCGACCGCGACGAAATTCGTGCTATCCGTTCGATGGGACACGTGGTTGGTTCCCACAGCCACACCCATTCTGGGCCGTTCTGTGACCTTCCCGAGGTCCAACTTCGCGATGAGGTTTTAGAGAGCAAAGGAGTGCTAGAGGAATTGCTCGGTGCTGAGGTAGATACTTTCTCGGTTCCCGGTGGCGAAATCAGACCGGCGACCATCAGGCGGCTTGAGTCCCCTGAGCTCGGATTGTCGAGGATCTATACCTCGACTCCGCGGCAGGGCGTGTATCGGTCAAGGACGACAGCGAAAGTGATTGGTCGTTACTGCATCGAGGCAGCTATGGGCCAGGCGAGGATCGTCCGCATATTCAGCGGTCAGGGCTGGGAGCGGAATCGAATGCGCTATCTAGCTGGTCGAGCTAAGCGCGAGGTATGGAAGGCATTTTCCATCGGCGGCACCACCCCTAGGAGGGAGACATGAATGGATCTTCGCCTTCCGATTGTCTCTCCTACGTAGCGCTGGTCGGGGGCGACAAGTGTTCTCTTTACACGCTTCGTTGCCTCATTGAGTCTGAACATCCCCCCGCCGGGGTTGTCGTGGTGGAGCAGAGCGGCTTTTCGTCACGCCTAGCCTCCGAGCGACGAGTCATCCGTCGACACGGGATCCTTCGGCGGCTCTCCCAGATCGTTGTTGGCATTATCCATCGGTTCCTCGATGGTGCTCGAGATCGAGAACTTCTCGAACAGATCTACCCAGATGAAGATCATGAATCGCTGCTTCAGCGAGCCAGCCTCCAGGGGGTTGGCGTCTTAAAGGCCGAGACATACCACTCTGTCGAAGCTCTCAGTTTCATTAGAGAGTTCGACCCCGCGTTTCTTGTATGCGACACACCCTTTTGGGTCGAGAAGAAGGTGCGGGAACTGGTTCCGCCCATGAGGGTCATTGGATCCCATCCAGGAGTTGTTCCCTGGTATCGAGGCGCGCACTCCGCGTTCTGGTGTCGATACCTAGGCGAGTCTGAGAAGAACGGGTTCAGTATCTTCTGCATAGATGGGGGAGTGGACTCCGGACCGTTGATTTCCACCCACCACCGACCGTATCGAGGCGAGTTGTCCTACAGAGGGAACGACTACCTTCTCCTCGAGGAGGCTTCACGGCGCATCGTTCAGATCGCAGAGTCCCTGGCTAAGGGTTTGAAAGTTGAACCCACGGCGCAATGGCCCTTGGAGAACGAGCAGATCCGTCGAGCTCCGGGGCTTCTCGACTATTTCCGTTTTCGTGCGAGGGAACGAAGCAGGCTACGAGCAGCATGAGACGAGATCGCTTTGTGAAGGCGTCGACCTGACGTCTCTGGGCTCCCGGCACAAGGCGATCGCGGTGGCTACTCGAGCCAGGCGGTGCGAGTCTTCTTGTCGAGCATGGAGTCCAGACTCGCTCATCTTTGACGTCTCCTAAGGAGTAGACAAGACCTATTGGTCAACTGGGCTGTAAAGACTCATTGGTCAATTCGTCAAAGATCAGCGGGTAGGTTTCGTAGCGCTCTGCTTGCGTGTCATTTCTGAAGCTGGGCGGATTCTCGGGATCCAACCTTGCTCCTCGCGAGAGCAGTTCGCCAATTAAGCGGGGAAGGACGCCGATTACCTCAGGTCCGCCATCTCGGGAAGTTGGTAGTCCAATAGCAAGAGGGCGACCAGAACAGATGTGCGCACCCGAACCGAAACTCAGGCCGTGGGCCTCACGTCTCCCCAAGGATTCGGGTCGATGCGGGTCGAAGACCGCAGAATGGGGGCCATAAACGTTCTGGTCAGTGTTAGCGGATTCAAGCATGCAACCGATGTCTTCATTGGCACGGAACGAATGACCTGCGATTGATTCTGCATCTTTCAGGGCTCGTCGGAGTAGTGCAGGAACAGGTCCGTGAAGTCGAAGCGCTTCATCGACTGCGTGTCGGATAAAGACCTCTTGTTCCAGAAGATGTGATTCTTGAGGGTTCTCATTCCGCCAATTGACTATCTCGTTAAAGACATGAGGTGTGGCATGGGTTGTCGTATTGGCCGAAGCGACGACGAAGAATAGGGCCTCCTTGAGCCAGAGGTCTTCGTCAAAGTCATCCCAGGATTCTCGAAGCGCCAAAGTGAGGAGGTCCGTCGGCAAGTCGTCCTCTTCAATTTCTCCAGCCTTGCAACTGGCTACCAGGTCTCGTCGGCGCTCAAGGGAAGCGTTATAGAAGTTGACCAAAAGGTCGTCTTTGGCTTCCATGGCCTCCTTCATGACTTCCTTTCGGTCGCGATTGGACCATTCGATGGAGGCACCTTCACCGAGTCGTCGGCTGATGTCTTCTAGGTGGATTACTGCAGCTTCGTTGTCGACCCCGTCAAGACCCACCACCGCTGCTGTGACCGGAACGAGAGTCATGCGCGTCAGCCACAGGAGATCGATTTGGGGTCGTCCCGCCTCATCTCGTTGTCCCTCTGCCTGTTCGAAAGCGATTTGTAGAGAGCTTCTGAGTATCTGGTGCTCGTAAAACTCCAGGGCGCTTCTTTCAAATAGTGGCCGTTCAAGACGGCGGCGATCTCGATGTTCTTTTCCGGTCAATGTGAGAACACAGCCGTCGAGGAGAGGTTTGGAGTCTCGGACATGCAACGCAGGCTGAAAATCATCGGAACGGAGCACCGATTCAATGGATTGAAAATCTTCCAATTTGCGCATTTGATACTTCCTACTACCGATAGACCATTGAGGCCATTGCGCGTTTCTATGCTGTGCGCTGCATTGTCAGGCTTGCCTCACTTCTCGAGCAGCTCCGGGTCCAAAGCACCCTGATCCGATTGGCTTTATCTAGACCAGAGGGTCGTGTCATGCTCGCCAGCATGCCGTTGCCTGTCTCGACCATCGAGGTTTGCACTCAATCGACCATGGCGTCGACTGTGGACGGCCTAGCGACAGAAGCCGCGCTCCAGATCCTGCGTGACGGCGGCAACGCCGTGGATGCTGCCATCGCTGCCAATGCTGTGCTCGCCGTCACTGGCCAGCATTTCTGCGGACTGGGTGGAGACCTGTTCGCTCTTGTCTACAACAGAGGCGGACCTCCGGACTGCCTTAATGCTTCTGGTCGGGCCGGATCGGGTGCGGATCTCAGTCGCCTATTGGCCGAGGGGCACACGGCACTACCGCACCGGGGTGATCCGCGATCTGTGACGTTGCCTGGAGTCGTGGATGGCTGGGTGCTACTTCAACGTCGCTACGGGTCGATGCCGATGGCTGACGTCTTGGCGCCGGCTATTCGCCATGCCGTCGATGGTTTCGACGCTTCACCGCTGCTTGCCCCATCAGCACAGGCTGTCCGCGGCCTGCCGGGTGCGCAGGATTACGACACTCTCGTCGAGGCAGGCCAGTTGGTCCGACGACCCGGGGTGGCTTCGGTTCTCCGGGACTTGGCCGAGGGTGGTCGTGACGCTGTTTATCTGGGCCGGTATGGCGAAGAACTACTTGCGTCGGGAGCAGGAGAATTTCAATGGGCTGACCTGAAGCGGGTCCAGGCCGACTGGGTGGACGCACTTGGTATCCGGGTTTGGGGACACGACGTCTGGACGGTCCCACCCAACTCACAGGGCTACCTGAGCCTTGCTGCTGCGAGAATCGTGGAAGGTCTAGATCTTCCACCTGAGGAAGATCCCCTGCGCCCCCATCTACTGGTTGAGGCCACTGTCCAGGCCGGTTGCGACCGTCGTGCTGTCCTGCATGAGCGAGCAGATGGCCTTGCACTGGTGTCTGAAGAACGCCTAGCGCCGCGGCGGGCCGCCATCGACCCGGACCGACGGACGGTGGCGAGCGGCCATTGGAGCGATGGGGACACCATGTACCTCTGCGTAGTTGACAGCAACGGCCTGGCCATTTCACTCATCCAGTCCAACGCCGACGGTTTCGGAAGTCACATCACGTTGCCGGGGCTCGGAATCTTTCTGCATAACCGGGGTATCGGCTTCTCGGTTGTCGAGGGGCATCCAGCCAGTTATGGGCCGGGCCGGAGGCCTCCACACACGTTGTCGCCGGCCATGGTGACCAGTCCGGACGGAGGTCTTCGGGCCGTGCTGGGAAGCATGGGAGGCGATGCCCAGCCTCAGATCGTTCTCCAGATGCTTGTCAGACTCTTGGTCGACAGCGCTTCACCCGGCCAGGTGGTTGGCGGCGGCCGGTGGATTCTTCAGGGACCTGCTACCGGCTTCGACACCTGGGACGATCCTTCAGCTGTCGAAGTGCTGGTCGAGGACCATGCGCCGGCAAGTTGGGCCGAGGGCCTAGCTGCAAGGGGCCATCGGACTCGAGTGGCAGAAGCCAACTACGGACACGCCCACTGCATCGAAGTTGTGGATGGAGGTTTGGTCGGCACTGCCGACCCGCGCTCGGTGGTCGGTACCGCAGCGGGAGACTGAGTAAGGCTCTTGGTAGCCAGTTATTCAGTCGGCGATGGTCGTGGTGGGCACCATGAACTCAGTGACCTCCTGCCATGACCCCCCGTCGACCATGTGGGTGGCCGCCTGTGCCCACTGGTCGGGCGTCAACTGTGGCCAGCGGCGCTCAGCTTCGAAATACATCTCGACATACTTCGGGCCGTCACCCTTTTCCGAGTAAACGATCTTGCCGGTCGTCGTCGGCAGTTCGGACTCAAGCATGGGACGAAGGTCTTCAGAGCTTCCACAGGCCACAAAAGGCAGTGTGAATAGAGCAAGGACCGTAATCAGGAGAGAACGGGAAACCATTGCCCGAAGAATAGCCATCTCGTCATTCGTAATCGGGTCGATCCGGGCGGTCTTTTAGCACCAAGAGGACTCCTGACGACATTCGTATTTCTGCTGTTTCTGCCGTCATTCGGTTGGATAGGCCTAGGCCCGTGCCCGGTTCGAGGATTGCGTCGTCCAGTGGCCAAGCTAGACCGGTCGTTGTCAAACCAGTGGATGGTTCGCCGATGGCCAGCAGTCCGACCGTGTCGCCGACGCGACCCGTGATCCGCAGGGAGTCGCGAACAACCCAGCCGAGCGCAGAATCGACGCGCAGGTCGATCTGCATGGAGTCCCAGCGGTTACTGGTCGCTATCTGTAGGTTGCCTAGTGCATGGTCGATCCGCCCGGACAATGTGACCACCACTGTGACTGATCTGATACCTCGGGCCAGTGCAGTACCTAGAGCCAACTCGAGATCGGTCTCGTTCTTGTCGACTGGGTGGCGCCGGACGTCAGCGGCGTCGTTGATCGACTGATCGTCAGCAGAATCTAAGTCGCCGACCAGCAAGTCAACGGGCAGACCTAATCGTCGTGCAACCAGCGCTCCGCCGTCGGCAGCTACAACGAGATCTGTCTCGCGATTGCGGGCAGGGAGTTCATCGACCAGTCGGGAGATCACACTGTCTGGAAAGGGCCCTCCGGTAAGTATCAGAGCATTACGTTGAAGCCCGGTTGCTGTCACGGCGTTCTTTCACTTACCTGGACGCTCCACCGACCCGCTTTCTGCGTTAGCTCCAGTCTGAGTCCGTATGCGGCCGACAGCACGGACTCATCGAGCACTTCAGTCAGAGACCCAACAGCCATGCACCGTCCGCCGTCCAGCAGGAGAGCATGGGTGAATCCTGAGGGGATCTCTTCCACATGATGGGTTACTTGGACTATCGGTGGAACCGACGCGTCGGCGGCTAAGTCGGCCAGTGTCGCTATGAGCTCCTCACGGCCGCCGAGGTCGAGCGCGGCAGTTGGTTCGTCCAGAAGCAGCAGATCGGGGTTAACCATCAGAGTCCGCGCGAGGAGTACTCGCTGGCGTTCACCCGAGGAAAGACTGCCAAACCGATGGTCAGAGCGGTCTCCGCAACCAGTGCGGTCCAGCAGCGCCCTAGCCCTATCGCGGTCGGAGATGTCGTATTCGTGCCACCAAGGTTCGAGCGCTCCGTTTAGGGCGGTCATAACCACATCAACCGCAGGGAGGTCTGAACGAAAGGCCTCGGCTAGCGCAGCGGACGCGTAGCCAATACGAGTTCGCAGGGTTCGGACGTCTGCACGGCCCAACTCTTGGCCAAGGACTCGGACTCGACCAGCAGACGGATGGAGGCGAAGAGCGGCTATCTGCAACAAGGTGCTCTTCCCTGAACCGTTTGGTCCGAGGACTATCCAACGTTCGCCGCGGCGTATCGTCCAGTCCACATCATCGAGGACGGTCGTCCCGTCAATTATGCGACTGACGCCCTCAAGCCGGAGGACTGGATCCATCGCCTCAAGGCTGAAGGCCGTCGTCTCGGAAGTACCCATATTGCCCATCATCGTGGTCAGACGACTGAGCGCACCATCAGGACGATGGCGGCGACAGCAGACATCAGGTAGACCGCCGGCGATAGCCACCCGCGGTCAAGGACTGACCTTAGCGGTCCGCTGATTGCGAAGCCGATGAGAACGGACAAGAGCATCCAGGCAGAGATAACTAGGTCGTCACCACCGAACCTCCCGAAAGCGGCCAGAACGGCGAGGGACATGCTGGCACCCACCATGAAAAAGGCGTTGAGCGTCGAGCGAATTTCCGGCCCTGATTCGTCATGGAAGACCAATGCGATAGGCGGCCCTCCCACTCCGACCGAAGTGCCCATGAACCCCGCTAGGCCGCCGACGCCAAATAGTGTCGTTGGAGTCCGTCTGATCTGAAGTCCACTCACTTTGAGTCCTATTCCAACAAGAAGCAGCAAGCCGAAGAGCACGCCGAGACGATCTTCGCTGACGGCGGTTAGGGCGAGCGCACCAAGAACCACACCGGGAACCCGTCCAACCAACGCCCACTTAAGGGCACCAATATTGACCGCAGCCCGCTCCCGCCAGGCGAACAAGCCGGTCATCAGCGGGCTGGCCATGATTACCGGGCCAGGGACGAACTGAGGGTCAATCTGAGCGAGGATCGGAATCGAGAACAACCCGGCGCCAAATCCGATCACGCCTTGAATCGTGCATCCGACGGCGAACACAATCAGGCCGGCGACCAATTCGGCAGTGCCCATCAGTCGGTCCGGGCCCTGATGCCTGTATCGGGATATCGGGTTTCGGCATTCCTCTGCCAGGCTTCCACCATGGCTGCATAGTGCCCTCCCAGTGCCACCAAAGTCTCGTGATCACCGTGCTCGACAATCTGGCCGCCATCAACCACAGCTATTCGATCGGCGCGCATGGCGGTAGCTGGACGGTGAGCTACGAGGATTGCGGTGCGCCCTTCTAGAAGGCGGTCAAGGGCCTCCTCGACGATGGCTTCAGACTGGAGGTCCAAGTTCGAGGTCGCCTCGTCCAGCACCAGAACCCGGGGTCGGGCCAAGAAGGTTCGGGCTAGAGCCACGAGTTGGCGCTCGCCGGCGGATAAAGATGAACCTCTTTCGTGGATCGGTGCGTCGATGCCCTCCGGTGTCCGCTCTAAGAGACCGTCGAGGCCAACGGCTTCACAAGCTTCTCGAACTTCATCGTCGGAAGCGTTTGGACGAGCGAAAGCGACGTTGTCCCGGAGCGTTCCGTTGAACAAAAACGGTTCTTGCGGGACGACTCCGAGTTGTCGCCGCAGGGAGGCTATTCCTACCTCGCGGAGGTCGTAACCGTCGACGGTGACCCGACCGTCGTCGGGATCGTGGAAGCGGGTGATCAACTTGGCGATTGTCGATTTCCCTGCACCCGTGGGGCCCACCACTGCTAGGACCTCGCCCGGCTCTAATGACAGATGCACATCGTGCAGCACTTGGCGGTCGGGTTCGTAGCTAAAGGTCACACCCTCGAGACGGATCCAACCGTCGATCGGTGGAAGCTCGACAGCGTCCGGCCGTTCACCGACCGTTGGCTCGGTAGCAAGCACCTCGCGGAGCTTCAGGACGGCAGCGCTCCCTTGCTGGTATTGGTTGTAGAGCTGGACGAGGGTTTGTATCGGAGCGAAGAACGAGGTGAGGAAGAGAAGGAATGCTGTCAGCTCACCGATTGAGACATCACCCCTCAGCGCCATCCGGCCGCCAATTAGCAGAACAACTGCCTGGGCGACGATGCCGATCGCCTCGGTCCCCGGTCCAAAGAGGGCCTGAGCACGTCCCGTGTAGAGGTTGGCGTTGAGGTGGGCGTTTATGACTCGCTGGTGGCGGACCACGTCGTAGTCGCGCCGATGGAAGGCAGTGATGACTCGGATCCCGGACAGGCTCTCGGACAGGTTGGCTAGGACGTCGGCGATCCGATCTCGGACCCGGAGGTAGCCGGCCAGTGAAACCCGACGAAACCAGAGTGTGAGCACCAAGTTGATCGGCACCACCGCTAGCAGTGAAACGAGGGCGAGTTCAGGATCGAGGATTACGAGGTAAGCAGTAATCACTGCCAGAGTCATACCCTGAACTACGAAGTTGACGAGGCCCTCCTGCAGGAGCGTGGTGAGGGCCTCAATGTCGCTGGTCATACGAGTCATCAGGACACCGGACTTCTCAGCGGTGAAGAAGTCGAGGGACTGGCGTTGGAAGTGACTGAACACCCGGACTCGGAGGTAATAGACGAGGCGTTCACCGAGTCGGCCTGTGAACGAGGTTCGAAGCATTGAGGCGGCGGTTGCCATGATGACTGAAATCACGTAGGCGAGGGCGACACCGGCAAGGACGCCCAATCTTCCTGAGACGATGCCGTGGTCGATCCCCACCTGGGTGAGTAGCGGCCCGAGGTGCATGAGCGACGTTTCTGCAACGACTAAGAGGAATGCGACCACGAGATGGCTGGCGTGAGGCGCGAGGAAGGTTCGAAGCCCGAAGGGTCGGCGGTCCCAGTCGGCATGGGAGAAGCCAAAATCGGGTGCGGGGTGTTCCGGTTCGCGATCGAGCACGGTCTTGATTCGGTCTTGGAGTTCCTCAGGGACTTCGGCAAACGGCAGGCCGGCTTGTGCATTTGCCTGCACAGACGAGGGCCCCCCGAAGAATCCATGCCCGCCAAAACCGCCCATCAGACCCGACCTCTTCGATGGTGACCGGCCTTGTCGTCTTCGTCGACACCGTCGCTATGGGTGAGGATTGCTGCGTAGCGAGGTTCGAGGCTCAGCAACTCGGCATGGGTACCTGTAGCCACGACGCGTCCACCCTCCATCAGGGCAATCCGGTCAGCTAACACGATGGTTGATAGGCGATGGGCGATCACGATTGTGGTTCGGTCAGCCATCGTTTCCGACAGTCTTTGGTGGATCTCCTCCTCAGTGCGAATGTCGATGGCACTAGTGGCGTCGTCGAGGACGAGAATTTTTGGGTCGATGAGAATGCTGCGGGCGAGGGCAATCCTTTGCCTCTGTCCTCCTGACAGCGTGTATCCACGCTCTCCGACCATCTCGTCGTAACCACCATCGAACTCGTCCACGAACTCGTCGGCCCGAGCAATTCGCGCAGCGGCCACCACTTCGGTGCGCGACGCTGTTGGCTGGCCGAAGGCCACGTTGTCGTGGAGACTCTCTGAGAAGAGGAAAGCTTCGTCAGGGACCTGGTTGACCGTCGACCGGAGGCTGGCCAGGGTCAGGTCTCGGACGTCGTGGCCATCGACAAGGATTGTCCCCGCGTCCACGTCGTAGAAGCGGGCGAGGAGCCGGGCAACCGTCGACTTTCCGCACCCGGTGCGCCCAACCAAGGCAACCGTCTCGCCGGGTTCGATCGTGAGATTGAAGCCATCCAAGACCGGCGGTCCCTGATCGACTCCAGGGTAAGCGAACCGGACGTCGCGAAACTCGACTCTGCCCACAACCTCCCTAAGGAAGAGTGCGCCGGGTCGGTCGACGATCTCTGGTTCCTCGTCGAGGATTTCGTATATGCGTATAGCCGAGGCTGCCGCTCGCTGGGCCTGAAGAAGAACGAAGCCAAACATCCGGAATGGCATGGCGATCATGGTCACGTAGCCGCTAAAGGCCAACAGCGAGCCGACTCCGAGATGACCGTTGATGACTAGGTGTCCCCCGTACAACAGCACTAGGACCATCCCGAGTCGGGGGAGAGCCTCGATGACGGGATTGAACCGGGCCCGGGCATCGATCAGGGCGGTAGCTGACCAACGAAGGCGATTGGCAGCACGTGCCAATATGGCTATTTGTGCGGGTTCAGCGGCGAACGACTTAACCACTCGAGTGCCGTTTACGTTCTCGTCAATGACCATCGCTACCTCGGCCATACGGCCTTGGGTGATCCACGACAGGGGAAAAACGCGGTCGCGAAGCTTCTGGCCGAGCACGTAGACGAATGGCATGGTGGCAACGGTGACGACGGCCAAAGGGACGTGGATACTTAGCATGAAGGCGAGCGCCATGAAGAAACTGAATGCGGAGAGTGCGGCTAGTGGTCCGAAGGCGAGGAGGAGTTGGATCGACCGGATGTCCGAGTTGGCCCGAGAGATGACCTCTCCCGCTGCCACTCGGTCATAAAAGGAGAATGAGAGGCGAGTGAGGTGCCGGTATACGTGTGACCGTAGGTCGTTTTCGATTCTGCACGCGGTTCCGAACAGCAGATAGCGATAGGCGAAGCGAAGGCCGAACGAGGCGATGGCCATTACGAACAGCACCAGAACATGGTCGGTCAGGTCGCCTATGGGATCAGCCGAGGTTCCAGCATCGACCACATGGTCGACCGCCCTCTTTAGCACCATCGGGACGGCGACTTGGATGCTTAGACCAGTAAGACCGGTAGCGGCCACGACGAGAAAGGCGGCCCGCCTGGCGGCAATCAGCGGGATCAGTCGCCGAAACCATCCCTTGGATCGGTCCGGATCGATCTGGACACTTGGGCCGGCGTCCGAACTGATCACTGAGTTGTTTGTCCCTGAGTGAGTGATTTCATGCGGAGCGAGTCAAGTGGTGCCAGCGTCCCGGGCGGCCCGGATTGCTTCTCCGAAGCGTCCTAGGCTTTCGATCAGCGGTGTTGGATCGCCAGCATTGACGTGGCGGCCAATGCTTTCAAGGCGCGTCCCTACTGCTGCGTCAGCGGCCTGAAGGACATCTCTGCCAGTGGCTGAGAGGTGATGGACGACCCGCCGACCGTCCTCGGGATCTCGTTCCCTTTCGACCCAGCCGCGTTCGGTAAGACCGTCCATGAGAGCGGTAACCGACGGACGACTGACCGATAATCGGTCGGCCAATTCTGATGGGTTGGTACCACCCTCGTCGAGAAAGGTCAGAACCCGATACTGGGGGAGACTGAGGTCGAGTTCGACCAACGGGATGGTCACCTGCCGGGCGAGTTTTGCAGCTGCACGTGCCGCGACCACGACACGATCAAGGGACTTGTCATCGGCACTGTTGCCGATACCGCGGCTAACCATCGATGGTTAGTGTATTGAACTACTTTCTGGGGCTACCAATCGGCCGACAAGCTATGGATAGCCTGTTGATAATGACGGTGGCTGAGGGCCTCGTGGCGGTAGTGGTCCTGCTCGCGGGTAACGCATTCTTCGTGGCTACTGAGTTTGGACTAGTGGCTGTGGACCGCGCCCGAATTGACGCTGCAGCCGAAGCGGGCGATCGTCGTGCGAGCAGGGTTTCGAAGCTATTGCAACGGCTCACCCCGCATTTGTCGGGAGCCCAGTTCGGCATCACGCTCTCGGCCATTCTGCTCGGTTTCGTGGCTGAACCGACTGTGGCGCGGATCCTCACGGGAGACGAGCACCCGACCGGGCCGTCGGTTGTGGTGGCGATCGTTGCAGCGACCGCACTGCATCTTGTGGTCGGTGAACAGGTACCAAAATATGTAGCTCTTGCCGAGCCGGAGAAGGTGGTTCGCGTGCTGGCACCGATGGTGGTGGCATATGGATGGGTGAGCCGGCCGGTGGTGACTGTCCTGGATGGTGCGGCGAATCTGGTAGTGCGTCGTCTAGGGGTGGAACCTCGTCAGGAGGTGGGAACAGCGCACTCACTGCACGAGATTGGCGACCTGATCCGGACAGCAGCTGACGACTCATTTGATCCTGACGACCTCGAAATGTTGACCCGGTCGGTGCGTCTTGCTGACAAGGTGGTTGCAGACGTACTGGTACCCCGCCTCGACGTCCACAGCCTCGAAGTCAACTCGAGCGGCGCCGACCTGCTGGCGCTGTCGATCCGGACAGGACACTCCAGGTTCCCAGTGGTTGATGGAGGTCTTGACCGCGTGACCGGGGTGGTGCACGTCAAGTCCCTGCTCGGCCTAGCAACTGAAAAGCGGGCTTCAGCGCCAGTTGCCGACCTTATGAGAACAGCCCTGGCAGTTCCGGAAACCCTTCCGCTAGACCACCTCCTAGAGGACATGCGGCGTGAGTCGAGACCCATGGCCATCGTGGTTGACGAGCACGGGGGTACGGCCGGTCTGGTTACCGAGGAAGATGTCCTTGAGGAACTGGTCGGAGACATCGTTGATGACTTTGACTTGGCTTCCCGGCCGCTAGTGGTTAGGGAGCGTGGTGCCTTGGTTGTGTCGGCCGGCCTCACCCTTGATGAAGTCCGTGATGCCGTCGGATTGGATTTGCCCGACGGGCCGTACGAGACCATGGCAGGCTTCGTTCTAGCCAGCTTGGGAAGAATTCCGGAGCCCACCGCAATCGTTTCGCACCGCGGGTGGCGAATCGAGGTATTGGCTGTAGATGGCCAACGGGTGGCCACGGTTCGAGTCTCGGAGCCTCCTAGTGGTGGTGTCGCCGATGGACTCGACGGGGGGGGATACCTGTGACGCTAGCTGTACTGGCAGTGGTGGTGTTTCTGATACTGGCCAACGCCCTTTTCGTGGCTACTGAGTTCGCCTTGGTGGCGGGCCGACGGACGCGGTTGGAGGAAGCCGCAAAAGGCGGCTCACGTGCTGCCATTCGGGCACTCCGGGCCCGTAAATCGTTGCGACTGCAGATGTCGGGAGCGCAATTGGGCATTACTGCAAGCAGTATCGCCGTGGGCATTCTCGCCGAATCAGCCATCGGAGGTCTTCTTGACGTGCCGTTGCGGCTGATCGGCTTGCGTGACGGTGTATTGGACACGGCATCCTGGGTGTCGGCCATCGTGGTAGCCGCCTTCTGTCAGATGCTGCTGGGTGAGATGGTTCCCAAAAACCTCGCTATAGCACAGCCGGAACGAACGCTGCGATGGACGATTGGCCTTCACGCCGCCTTCGTGGCCGCCGCGCGTCCACTGGTGTTGGTCCTTGACCGTGCTGCCACTCTGCTTGTTAGACCATTTGGTTTGACGCCGGTCGACGAGGTGGAGCGAGCGGTTGGTGTGCCCGAGTTGGCATCGATGCTGCACGCTTCGCACGACCAGAAACTGATCGAGGATTTCGAACATGACCTGCTTGCTGGAGTCCTTGACCTAGGTCGGCTGACTGTTGCATCGGTGATGGTCCCCAAAGACGAGGTCGTGACGGTGGGGAACTGGGAGTCGGTCAGCGAAGTGGAGCGGGTTGTGGAGGAGTCCGGACTGTCGAGGATTCCACTACTTGAGGGTGACGGCGCGGTCCGGCGGTTCGTACACGCTCGACGATTGCTTGTCCTTCCGTCAGAAGCCCAGGGCGAGCCACTGACTATGGAGTCGACAAGGCCACTTGCCGTGCTTGGGCCCCACCTCCCGCTAGACGACGCTCTTCACACACTCCGGGGATGGCGTCAGCGCTTAGCAGTTGTGCGGGCCGACGGTGACAGTCCAGACCGTTGGCAGGGAATCGTGTCTATTGAGGATGTATTGGAGCGACTAGTGGGTGACATTCGGGACGAGACCGAGGAGGTAGATGGGCGAAATGGGACAGTCGCCACCCCTGGGTGAGTGACAGCTTTAGGGGATCCCAGTCACCTACTGGCATTGCGGTCGTCGGTAGAGTTTTCGCGTGTCCCGTACCGTTGGCCCGACGAGCTCCCTGCATGCGTGTGTTTTGGTTCTGCTTCTCATCGCGGCCTGCCTCACAGCCGTTGTTTTCCCGGCGCGTGCCACGACGGACGACGGAGTCCCTCCAGCAGGATCCGTCGAGGGCTCGGAGTCAGTGGTCTTTGCTGGGGACCCCTCTCAGGCTCTAGTAATCGATCGGGCGACTGGCCTTATGCCCTTGCTTGCTGGGGCATCCGATCTTCTCCCACTGGCCATGAACGGTGTTTGGGCTGCCGGAGATCGCCTGCGGAATATGGCCAACCTTTTGCAGCGCATCAGGCAGCGGAATCGGGCAGCGGTAGAAGCCCTCGCCTTAGCCAACCGACTCGTCGCTGACAACGTCCGAGAGGCAACTGTCCTGAAGTCGGGGTACATCGACGTTCTGGAAGGAATCTCTGCCGGACAGCGGCAACGCCTCGAGCGCGAGGCCAAGATCCGGTGGAACCGCTCCGCTGTAGTCCGCCAGATGACCTCGACAGACTGGGTCTGCCCTGTCGCCGGTCGGACCAAGTTCCGAGATTCTTGGGGTGAGCCTCGGCACGGCAACCGCCGCCATGAGGGTGTTGACCTAGTGGGATTTCGTGGCGACCCCGTTCTGGCTCCGGTTAGCGGCGAGGTGTCTCACCGCTGGGACACCATCGGTGGTTGGTCGTTCGACCTGACAACCGTCGATGGCGATTATTACTTTGGCACCCACCTATCAGGCTTTGGAAACTCGGGCGAGGTGGAGGCCGGTGACGTCATCGGATTCCTCGGCGACACCGGGAACGCCGAGGGCGTCCACCTGCACTTCGAGTATCACCCGGGTGGCCGGGAGAACCCAGTGAACGCTTACCCGATTGTCGACATCCACTGCACCAACCGCGTCGAAATGGGACTCAGCCTTTACGACTAACGGTTGCCTTGTTTACATAGGAGTCGCATGCAGAACTGCCTGGGTGGCGACTCAGGGAATCATGCCCCGATGGCGTGGTAGCCGCCATCGACGTGGAGCATCTCGCCAGTGGTGGCTGGGAACCAGTCTGAAAGGAGTGCTACACAAGCGCGGGCTACTGCCTCGCCGTCGTTCACATCCCAGCCCAGCGGGGCGCGAGTGCCCCAGGCGTCCTCGAACTCGGCGAAGCCAGGGATGCTTTTGGCGGCCATCGTGCGGATCGGGCCGGCGGCCACCATGTTTACTCTTACGCCGTCAGGGCCAAGGGTCCGAGCCAGGTATCGAGAAGTCGATTCGAGGGCAGCCTTGGCTACTCCCATCCAGTTGTATGCCGGCCAGGCGAATCTGGCGTCGAAGTCGAGCCCCACTATGGACCCCCCGCCGGTCATCAGCGGAGCAACCACCTCAGCCACGGTCTTCAGGGAGTAGGCGGAGATTTCCATCGCCACCGATACGTCCGACCAGTCGGCGGCCATAAAGTCCTCGCCGAGGCATACCTCCGGAGCGAAGCCGATGGCATGGAGTGCGCCGTCCACTTTCCCCCATCGCTTCGACAAATCTGATCGCAGAGCTTCGGCTTGCTCGGGAGAAGTGACGTCGAACTCCAACACGTCGGCCTCCATCGGTAACTTGCGGGCCGTGCGCTCGGTGAGGCGCATGCCCCGACCTGCACCGGTCAGAATGATCTCCGCCCCTTCCTCCTGGGCCAGTCGAGCCACCGAGAAGGCCAGCGAGACGTCAGTCAGAACGCCAGTGATCAGCAGGTGCTTGTCATCGAGGAGTCCCACGCTAGACACGCCTTCCGCTCGCCCGGCCGCGGCTCGGCCGGTGTCCAGAGATCCTAGGTCGGACCTCGTCGGTGACCGATGACTGCAGAAATGTTCAAGCTGGCGGCCCTCCCCAGCACGTAGTCTCCTTCGATGGAGATTGGACTGCTCGGTGCTACCGGACCTGCGGGACAGGCGCTGGCCGTGAGGCTGGCATCAGTGGGTCACGAGGTCATTTTGGGCTCCCGTTCCAAGTACCGGGCCATGGAGGTCCGAGACAAACTTTTGGATTGCTGGCCGAAACGGGATCTGATCATCCGCTCTGCCGACAACGCAGGGGCCGCCAAAGGTGAGGTGGTGGTGATTGCCACACCGTGGGACGCTGCTGCGGCTACCGCTCGCTCGGTGGCTGACCATCTCCACCGCAAGGTGGTGGTGTGCATGTCCAATGCCATTGCCCAGGTGGCTGGAGAGTTTCAGCCGTTGGTCCCTCCCCGGGGTTCGGTGTCGGCAAGCGTTCAAGCCGAGGTGACTGACTCCTATGTGGCGGCTGCACTCCACCACGTGCCTGCCACAGAATTGGGGGACCTAGATCATGAGGTGGTCAGCGATGTGCTTATCTGCTCTGACCACGAAAAGGCCACTGAAACAGTGTCTTCGATCATCGCTGATATCCCGGGCGCGCGACCGCTCGATGCCGGTGGATTGTCAAACGCCACGGCCATTGAGGCGTTCACCGCTGTTCTTCTCCAACTAAATGATCGGTACGGCACTCGGGTAGCAGTCCGCTTGACCGGTATCGAGGACTGATCCTCTGGTCTGGCTAGGTCGCTAGCCTCGAGTTCGCATGTCCGAAATCACCATCTCTCTTCCAGACGGCTCGTCGCGAAGCCTGCCCATTGGCGCCACAGGCGCTGATCTGGCCACCGACATTGGCCCGAGCCTGGCTAAGGCGGCCTTGATCGTGACCGTCGACGGGGTAGGTCAAGATCTCAGCCGGCCGCTGCATGATGGAGATTCGGTGAAGGTCGTGACGGCCGACTTTGAGGAGGGCCTGCACACTCTCCGTCATTCCACGGCGCATGTACTGGCCCAGGCTGTCCTCGACCTATGGCCGGGGGCGACCCATGCCATCGGCCCGCCGATCGAACACGGCTTCTACTACGACTTCGAATTACCAGACAACAGATCATTCACCGATGAAGACCTTGAAGCCATTGAGGCGCGGATGCGAGAGATCATTGTCGCCGACCAGGATTTCGAGCGCTGTGAGGCCGGTTCAGCTGAAGCTCTCGACCTGTTTGCCGAGCATCGATACAAGCGGGAAATCATTGAAAAGGTCACTTCTGGCGAGGCCGATAAGGAACTTTCCGGCGAGGCGGCCTCCGATGGGGTCGTTACCTATTACCGAAACGGAGATGGCTTTGTCGACCTGTGTACCGGGCCACATGTTCCATCCACTGGCCGCCTCGGCCACTTCGTTCTGCAAAAGGTAGCAGGGGCCTACTGGCGTGGCGATGAGAAGCAACCGATGCTCCAGCGGATATATGGCACCGCCTGGGGGGACAAAAAGTCGCTCAAGCAACACTTGCATCGCCTCGCCGAGGCGGAAAAACGTGACCACCGACGCCTCGCTGGCGAGTTGGACTTCGTGTCGTGGCCGGATGCGCTCGGTCCCGGACTGGCAGTCTGGCATCCAAAGGGGGCACTAGTCCGAAAACTGATCGAAGACTACAGCCGGACTCGCCACGAGGCAGGCGGCTATGACTTCGTCTACAGCCCCCACATTGCCAAATCCGTGCTCTGGGAGACCAGCGGTCATCTCGACTTCTATGCCGATGGCATGTACCCCCCGATGGAACTGGACGGGGCGACGTATTACCCGAAGCCCATGAACTGTCCATTTCACGTGTCGATCTTCCAGAGCCGACAATGCAGCTATAGGGACCTGCCCCGTCGATTCTTTGAACTGGGGGCCGTCTACCGCTATGAATTATCCGGCGCCGTCCACGGCTTGCTTCGCAGCCGCGGATTCACGCAGGACGACAGCCACATCTTCTGCACACCAGGCCAGGTGCCCGACGAGCTTGCATCGTTGCTGGATTTCACCCTCAGCGTGCTGAGAGCCTTCGGTTTTGACGACTTCCAAGCCAAGCTGTCGACGCGCCCAATTGAAAAATCAGTCGGTGAGGAATCTCTCTGGCAGTTGGCCACCGACGGCCTCCGATCTGCGCTTGAGTCGGCCGCCCTCGACTATGTGGTCGACGAGGGAGGGGGCGCCTTTTACGGGCCGAAGATTGATGTCGACGTCACCGACGCCATCGGCCGTCCTTGGCAGTTGTCGACCATCCAACTGGATTTCAACCTCCCCGAACGTTTCGGACTCGAATATGTGGGAGCCGATGGAGGTCGGCACCGACCGGTAATGATTCACCGGGCCTTGATGGGGTCCATCGAGCGATTCTTTGGCGTCCTGTTGGAGCACTATGCAGGCGCCTTCCCTGTCTGGCTTGCTCCGGAACAGGTTCGGGTACTGCCAGTAGCTGATGAGCATCAGGCCTACGCTGAGTCGGTCCGTGACATTTTGGTTGCTGATGGCCGCCGAGTGACAGTCGATCCGGCCGACGAACCGCTCGGTAAACGGGTTCGCGCCGCAAAAGTTGAGAAGGTGCCCCACGTGTTGGTAGTGGGCGACGACGACGCAGCAAATGGCACGGTAGGAGATAACTCACGCGGTGCTGAGGGGCCGGAACGGGATCTCCCGTTGGAAGAGTTCCGGTCCCGGCTGACGACCGCGGTCGAGTCGGGAGCGCCGGTGGCCGGTCCGATCGCGAACGCAACTTCGTTCAAGGAGCAGGGATCCTGAGCGGGCTGGAGCGGCTCTGGGCCGGCTGGCGGCATGCCTACGTTTCCAGACTGGACGAAGGCACGGACGTCACGTTCGCTGACGACGGTCGGACCCTGTTTGAGGTTTTGGCCGACGAAGACCGTCCGGATGATGAGACCTACGTGGTCCACCGAGGTCCGACCTGTTTCGCAGTGATGAACGTCTACCCGTACTCGACTGGACACCTAATGGTGTTGCCCCGAAGGGCAGTGGCCGAACTGGGCGAATTGGCGATGGACGAGCACGAAGAGTTGTGGTCTACGGTGCGCGATGCGGTAGTTGCCGTTCAGACTGCACTAAAGCCCGGGGGCGTCAACGTTGGTCTAAACATTGGTCGGGCGGCTGGAGCCGGAATTCCAGATCACCTGCACGTGCATGTGGTGCCGCGATGGTCGGGAGACACCAACTTCACGACCACCGTGGCCAACATCCGTGTTCTTCCCGAGCCGCTGAAAGACTCATGGGCCCGGATCCGGGAGGCTTGGCCGACATGACTCAACCCCGCTCGGGGGATGACTCGCCGGTAGATGGCGACCGCATTCTCTGGGAGGGTTCATCCACGGCTCGCTGGCCCGCAGTGCTGGCCGGTCTAATGGCTCTATGGGCATTGGTAATAGTTGTGTGGCTTCCGCCCGCTTGGCCTGGCTCCTTATCACTCTTACTTTCGACGATGATTGTGCTGCCCCTAGGCCGGATCGACGTTCGAGTGGCTGGCGCAGGCGTCGAGGTGTCCTATGGGCGGTCCGGCTTAATCAGGCAGCGAATCCGTCGGGAACGAATCGACTCGACCGCCATTGTCTGCCTATCGGCCTGGTCCGGTGGTGGTCTGGGGTACAAGGGAAGCCTCCGTCTGCTGGGGTGGGCACGGGCGGCGAACCGAGGTGGGCCAGGTCTCCGTCTTCGACTTGACGATCGCCGCAGCTACACAGTTTCAGTGGACGATCCCCAAGGTGCGGTCGATGCCCTCACTGTCCTCGGGGTGCCTCAGCGGGCCAACGACGAGTGAGATGGCCATCAGTGGCCGGTGCCGGCCTTGGGTCCGTCCTAGTGCTATTGGCGGGTTGTGGCGACACCGAGAAAGTTCGCGAATTCGAACCTGATCCGGTGGCTTGGGGTGGCTGTGTGGAGTACCTCGACGAGCCCGAGACGGCTATCGAATGCGCAACGCTTAACGTGCCGCTCGATCATGCCGACCCGGGGGGCGCTGAAATCAACTTGGCGGTGGCTCGATTGCCGGCGACCGCCGAGCCACGCATCGGAGTCCTAGCCCTGAACCCGGGCGGGCCCGGCGGGTCAGGGATCGAGTTCCTCAATTGGTTCGGTCCGTATGTCGCTGAAACGGGGCTTCTAGGCCGCTTTGACCTAGTGTCCTTTGATCCACGTGGAGTGGGCGCGAGCACGCCGGTCCGTTGTGGGGAAGACTTGGACAACGAGTTCGTGATCCTAGGGCCGGACGAGGGACTGCCCGAGGTGCTCCAAGCCGCCGAGGAGATGGTGGAGGCCTGCCGGGAGCAAAGCGGCAATCTGCTGGCCCACGTAGGGACCAACGCCGCGGCTCGTGACCTCGATCTTTTGCGCAGAGCCCTCGGTGAGGAGCGTCTCACCTACCTGGGCTATTCCTATGGCACGCGTTTGGGAGCCGCCTATGCCGGTCTGTATCCAGATCAGGTTCGGGCCATGGTGCTGGACGGACCAGTGGACCCGACTGAGCACCCGAGTCGGCCCACACGAATACAGGCAGATGGCTTTGAGTCGTCGTGGACGGCGTTCGCCAGATGGTGCGCAGATAATCTCGACTGTCAACTGAACGCGCACGGTGGAGCCGATGTGGTGCTGGACGCGGTCCTTGCTGCTGCTGCGGTCTCACCGTTGCCTGCAGGTGAGCGGGAGGTCACTGAGTCTGAGGTTTACCTCGGTGTGCTGGCCGGGCTCTACTCACCGGGCTACTGGCCGGATATGGCCACTGGGCTTTTTGAGGTATTGGACAACGGATCCGCAGAGATTCTTCAGGCTTTTGGCGATCTAATGGCTGGACGACGAGAGGACGGAAGCTACGACGGTTCGGTTGACGCGATGTTTTTGATCGACTGTGCTGACGATCCGGAACGACCGCCACCCTCGGAGGTCTACGAAGCCAACGAGGCCATAGCGGCTTCGCTAGCGCGCTTTAACAGCGCGTTTCGGGGCTCAGTGGGCTGCCATCCACTCCCGGAAGCGGTGGATCCCCTCCACATGGGCTCAGCTGACTTACTGGTTCCGGCGCTCGTCGTCGCTCTGGAAGGGGATCCTGCGACTCCGCCTTTTTGGGCTGAACGGCTGGCTCTTGTGCTGGAGGACGCTGTGGTGGTCTGGTCGGATGCCGAGGGCCATGGCGCCTATTTAGCTCATTCGTGGTGCCTAACAGGGCCAATCACCGACTACCTGATTGATCTAGTGGTCCCACTTGACGGTTGGTCTTGCGATGAACCCGACGGGTGGCCCTAGCTGGCAGCGTCTTTCATTTCTTTGGATGGCCTATTCGTATGGAACGACGGAAGAGGTTTTGTCGGCGGAAGCCCCCTTTGGGCAACGTTGCGGGCGGACGGCCGCGCGTTGCTGGCTTGGAGCGATGACCTTGCGGACGTCCTTAGCTAGTTGGTTTCTGGATCCATTAGCCGGCAAGGACACCAGCGGTTTGGGAATCGAGGTGACCGGCGTCGTGCATCCATCGGATGGTGTCGGTCAAGGTTTGGCGAAGTGTGATAGAGGGGAATCCGAAGGCATCGGCCGCACTGGACTGGTCCACAGAACGCAACCCGCCGGCTCGAGCGTTGCCGACGGTGAGACGTGCCGTTTCTGCGGTGAGCGGCATCTTGTTGCCTGTCGTGCGCGCGACGAGGTCACAGACGGCGCCCATAGCCAGCAGTGGCCAAGCCGGACTTCCCAGCACTCGAACCCGCCGACCGGTTAGCTCTGCTGTGGTTGCGAGCACCTCGGCCATAGTGCTTAGGTGGCCGGCTAGCAAATGGCGGGCAGGCGCGGGGCCTGTGTCCAACGCTCCCACGCAAACAGCGGCCACGTCGCGTACGTCGACGAAGCCGATTCGCAGGGACCGTGGGAGTGCCACGGTGCGCATCCGGACCCAATCCCGCATCATGGCCATCGAATCACTCAGTTCTGGACTGGGATCTAGTGGGCCGAGGACACCACCGGGACATACGACGACGACCGGGCGACCCGCTTCCTGATGGGTAACGGCCGCCGTGTCAGCGGAGATCTTGCTGCCTGTGTAGGCGCCACACTCGGGTCCTGTCGGACTGTCAGGGGTCACATTGGTTCGATCGGCGGCGTACACACCCATCGACGACACGTGGATCACTCGGAATAGGTCCCGTCGGGCTGCTTCGTCGAGTAGAACTCTGGTTGATCTCGGGTTTACCGAACGCATGTTGCTGGCTTGGCGAGGATCCAGACTGAAAACGGCTCCGGCATGGATTAGGCACTCGATGTCGTCCAGCGAGGCGGCTAGTCGGTCGTGGTCATCGAGGTCGGCCTCGTAGACCTCGGCGTCGTTCGGGCTGAGGCCGTGAAGGACTAGTGAGTCGGCAGCCTTTGCCGGATTTCGGACCACCATCCGGACGTCGTGACCGGCGGCTAGTGCCTGAGCGGTGCAGTGCGAGCCAATCAGGCCCGTCGCCCCTGTGATAGCCACACGCATGCCCCATTCCTTCTTCTTAGTGGGCGTCGGGCTAAACCTAGTTGAGGAGATTTCATCACCTCAGAGCGACAGTCTGGCAGGATGCCAGCGTGCGCCGAGACCGTGGAACCACGTTTGTACTCTCTGTCGCTGTTGTGCTTCTTTGCGCGGTCGCAGCGGCCACCGGTGTTATGGCGACCAGCGCCGTGGTCTTTCTTCTTATCTTGGCTGGAGTGACCGCCGGGGTGGCGGCCCTGGCCGATCGACATCAGAGTCGATGACTGGGTTGTTCCGATAACTTTAGGTTGTCGAGCGACCTGGGGACTTAGGGATTTGCTCCGGGCTAACAGCCAATAGATAGGGGAACTTCTGATGCCACACAGCGTTCAGGCCGTCGTAGCCCGATCCGTGGGAGAGCCAGTCACTGTCGAGACCATCGAAGTGCCCGACCCTGGCCCTGGCGAGGTACTTGTTGACGTCAAGGCCTGTGGGGTCTGTCACACTGACCTCCACTACCGTGAGGGCGCCATCAACGACGAATTCCCGTTCCTGCTTGGCCATGAGGCTGCGGGCATCGTCTCAGAGGTTGGGCCTGACGTTGATCAGGTGTCTGTCGGAGACTTCGTGATCCTGAACTGGCGCGCTGTATGTGGACAGTGCCGCTCTTGCCAGCGAGGACGTCCGTGGTACTGCTTTGCCACCCACAATGCCGTCCAGAAGATGACCCTCGATGGCGAGGATCTTTCGCCTGCGCTGGGGATTGGCGCCTTTGCCGAGAAGACCCTTGTAGCTGCCGGTCAGGCCACCAAGGTGGATGAGGCGGCTTCAGCCGAAGTGGCGGGCCTGATCGGCTGCGGAGTCATGGCAGGTCTTGGAGCGGCGATGAATACGGGGAACGTGGGCCGAGGTGATTCGGTGGCCGTTTTCGGTTGTGGCGGAGTAGGAGATGCGGCTGTCGCCGGGTCCCACTTAGCGGGGGCCCACACAATCGTGGCTGTCGATATCGATGACCGAAAGTTGGAGATGGCTCGAGAGTTCGGCGCCACCCATACGGTGAACTCGGCAAACGAGGACCCGGTGGAAGCCATCCGGGCTGTCACTGGTGGCAACGGTGTCGACGTGGCCATCGAGGCTGTCGGCCTTCCCACCACTTACGAACAGGCCTTCAATGCACGGGACCTTGCCGGAACCGTCGTCCTTGTCGGGGTCCCCAACCCGGAGGCTCGGCTCGATCTTCCGATGATTGAGGTCTTCGGCCGCGGGGGCTCGCTCAAGTCCTCCTGGTACGGCGATTGTCTGCCTAGCCGAGACTTTCCAATGCTGATTGATCTGTACCTGCAGGGACGCCTCGACCTGGACCGCTTCGTGTCCGAGACGATCGGTCTCGACCAGGTGGAAGAGGCCTTCCACCGGATGGAGCGTGGCGAAGTCCTTCGTTCAGTCGTGGTCTTTTGATCCGCTCCAAGGAGAACGGTCGACTAGAGAACCGGCGACGATGAGTTTACGTATCGATCATGTGGTAACCAGCGGGGTCTTCTCGTTGGACGGCGAGGACTTCGACGTCGATAACAACGTCTGGTTGATCGGGGACGACTATGAGGTCGTGGTGATTGACGCTGCTCACGACCACAGACCGATCGCGGAAGTGATCGACCAGCGGCGAGTTCGTGGCGTGCTGTGCACCCATGGCCATAACGACCACATCAACGCCGCAGTGGAGTTGGCGGAGTCCGTCGACGCTCCGATTTGGCTTCACCCTGACGACGGGATGCTGTGGGACGTTGTCCACCCAGAGCGGAGGATCGACGATTTCCTTCGTGACGGGATGACAATCCCGATAGGCGGTGACGATCTGCGGATCCTGCACACACCAGGTCATTCACCGGGCGGTTGTTGCATCTATGTGCCGACGCTCGGTGTTGTGTTCTCCGGGGACACGTTGTTCAACGGAGGTCCAGGGGCGACCGGACGGTCGTTTTCCGATCACGGGGTGCTGGTTGAGAGCATCCAGTCGAAGCTATTTGTGCTGGATCGGGGAACAGCGGTTCACACGGGCCATGGCGATTCGACAACCATTGGTGCTGAGGCCGACCGACTGGAGACTGACGGGGCCTGATTCCTAACCCGCGGAATGCGATCAAGTCGGAATTGGAAGGTTCTGTCGGCGAGGCTCTCTGGGTGTTGAAGCTTGTCGAGACTACGGACTTCCATAAGGTCTTCGCCGTGTCGTTTGAACAACCAACGGATATGCAAACCGAAAGAATTTGCTTTCCTCCAACACTGAATCCTTGAGTTTTCAGTCGAAGCCGAGCTGATCTGGGGTCTCCTCGAGGAAACGAAGAACGGCACTGGACCAGTGGGTCTGGTGTCCGCCGGCCAGATCCCGGTAGTCGCGGACTAGCACTAGGCGTTCCACTCCAAGATCCTCGTAGCGACGAACCAGGTCGCGGTCGACGGGTTCCGCTGGCGATACGGCGATGCGAACCTCTCCAAGTTCTTTTGGCCGGTCGATTTCGGAAACGTGCCGCCTGATTGATCTGACGGCTGCCTCAGTTGCCGCCAGTGTGGTTAGAAAGCCGTACCAACCGTGAGCACGTCTAGCTGCGCGTCGATAGGAGGCTTGAGATGATCCACCTACATGAACTGGCGGGCCGCCCACTTCACGGGGTTGGGGAAGGGCGCTTATCCCTTCCCAGGACGTGGAGCGGCTGTGAAAGGACTTATCTCCTCGCCAAAGAGCTCGCATTGCATCGATGTAGTCGTCGGTGCGTGCGCCGCGTTCGGAAAAGGGAATACCGATGGCCTTGAACTCCGCGGGGACATAGCCCACACCGAACCCGGCCTCTAGGCGCCCGCCCGACAAGACATCCACCGAGGCGAGTTCCTTGGCCAAAACCATGGGGTTGCGTTGCGGGAGGATCACGATGCCAGTGCATAGACGAACTGCCGATGTGTGCGCAGCTAAATAGGACAGAGCAGCTATCTGATCCACGAAGTGTGTGTCCGGGCCAACCGGCGACGGAGGGCGCTGGGGATCGGCTACCACCACGTGTTCGCCAGTCCAAAGTGATTCCCAGCCAGCCGCTTCAGCAGTCTGGGCCACGTCGACCATGGTGTTGGGGTCGGTTAATACTCCCGTGTTTACCCCGAAGAATCCGAGTTTCATGAGCTTCTCTCCGCTGGCTCCCGACCTACGGTGGACCGGAAGGCATCAACCAACTCGGAGAGAGCTTCAGTGGCTTCATCGACGTCACCGGGCACGGGGACGGCGATTCGACAGTCGGTGACTCCGGCAGCGACTAATTGGGGTGCCGCCTCCATGGTGCGGCTGATGTCGATCTCAGAGTCATCGCCCTTTACGAGGGGTAGAACCCCCTGCACCTGAAAGTCGCCGGCATCAAGGCCCATGGCGGTGAGCAATTCTCGCATTCGGATGATCCCGTTGACCACGTCATTCCTGTCGTAACCCCACGGGATCCACCCCGATCCGAAGGCGGCAAGGCGGCGGGCAGTGCGCCGGTTCACTGTGCCGCTGACCCAGATCGGGAGCTTGCCGTTAGTAGTTGGCTTCGGCTGGGCGTGTATTCCGCTGAATACAAGGGCCGAACCGTGATATGACGCTCGATCTTCGGTCCAGAGCTTCTGACAGACGGCAAGAGCTTCGTCCAAGAGGTGCCCCCGCTCAGCAAAGTTCAGACCGGCAGCCTCGTACTCGGCGGCTTGCCAGCCGACGCCGACACCTAGGTCGAGTCGGCCCTCTGAAAGAACGTCGAGGGTGGCAGCCATCTTGGCCAGCACGACTGGACGACGGAGGGCGGCCAACAGGATCCCGGTTTGGAGGCGGATGCGGTCTGTCCGGGCAGCCAACCAAGCCAGCGTGGTGAGCGGTTCCAACCAAGAACCATCCGGGCCAGTGGGCTGATGCCCGCCTGCAGTGCCGCCGACCGAAGGGTCGCCATAGGCGGACAGGTCGTCGCCAAAGGCCACATGGTCGGCTACCGCCAACCGATCCACGCCGGCACGGTCTGCAGCAACCGCATGGTCGGCTAACTGATGCCAGTCAGGGAGAGGTCTGACGGCGAAGTTTGCTACCTGGATTGACAGCTGCGGTGTGGCTGGTCCGGTGGCGGGGTGGGTCACCGACGGAACCTCCTCAAGGCGCCACGACGGCGTTTGCGGAGAGTCTCGTGTCGCTCGTCAGGACTGATTCGTGTCCAGCGGTCATCGAGATAATCGGAGAGTTTGGCCAGCGGAACCAGCTGGCATCTTGGAATGGGGTGGCTGGTTGCCTGATTCCAACGGAAGGTAATACAACCCTGACTAGAACCGGTGGTGTCGAGCCAGTTGGCGATGCCCGGGTCGTGGTGGCTGATGACAGCTCGGAATGCCCCGTCTTCGGAGAGGACGGCCTGATGGCCGTTGAGGCTGGACTGGTGGTTCCACCAGTCCAGAGACTGGTACCAGACGTCGCCTAGCTGGATGCCCCAGTAGGCGCATTCGGGGATGTCGACTTCCACCAGGAGGGCCTCGTCGGGCTCGACCCGATACCACGTTTGTCCGTAGCCCTGATCGAGGCTGCCGCCCTGGTGGGCGGTGGCGCCGGGGCCGGCCTGGACGTGATCCAACGAGTGGTCGAACGAGTTGATCTGGCCGCGCTGGAGGTGGGCCTGGCCGAAGTTGGTCCAGAAGGCCGTCATGTCGACGACACGGTCAGCCAACGGATGGATCTCAGCGGCGAGGCGAGCGGGGTCGAGACGGCCTGGTTCGGTCGAGGCTTCGAGACACTCGAGGTGAAGGTCGGCGGGAACCTCGCCCTCCCAGTCGTTGAAGAACTGGCGGACGATCAGGCTGCAGCGGCGGGGAGGCATTTCGAGAAAGCAGTCGTCCGGTGTGCCATCGGGGGCCGGTCCAGCTCCGAAGAACACCTCGAACTCGCCGTGAGGCTCGGCCGTCAGGTCGTCGCCGTTCAGATTCAAGAACTGCTGGATGTCGGCCGAGGCGAAGTCGGTGGTCATGGCCGTGATCCCGAGGTAGCGGACCGTCCCGACTGATCCCGACAGACGATAGGTACGCGAGAGGTCCAACTCGGCCATCTGGTAGAGAGCGTCGGGGTTGTCCTGACCGTTTTTGAACGGGTGGATCCATGCCAGTTCAGGACGCTCGGTCCCGCCCCCTTCCAGAACTCGGCTGACCTCGTTGGCGGTTCGCCGGAGCAGTGCTCGAAGGCCCTCCGCCCGGTCGACGTCGTCGCCTGGACGGTCCGGGTCGAGGACCACCTCGGCACCGTCCTTCAGACGGTCGCAGAACGCGTGCCACTCGGAGCGGAGGTCAATTCCGTCAGTTGGGTTCCCGCTCGGAGTCAGATGCGCAGGATTCATGGCGAAACCCTACTGAGGCCCACTCCTCGGGGACGGATCGACGAGAGGTACCGTCCTCCCATGCCCAGTCGACTCGGTATAGACGCAGGATCGGCTCGAAACTGGTTTGGCTGGTTGCGGAGGATTCGATCAGCGGATCTTCTGCCGGAGCCAAAAACAGTTTTCGTTTTGTCCGGAGGCTCTGTTCGGGGAGCGGCGCAGGCCGGAATGCTAAGAGTACTTTTAGAGGCCGGTATCTATCCGGACGCGCTAGTTGCCGTCTCGGCGGGAGCTCTGAACGCCAGTTTTCTGGCCGCTGATCCGACAGTCGAACAGGCTCGCCGCTTGGAGGAAGTGTGGCGGGACGTAGCGGAGCGCAAGCCCATTCGGGGCAGCGTGGTGCGCAACGTGGCGGCCATCGTCCGGGGGAAGCCCAGCTTCGATACCGGCGACCGCCTCCGCGCCGTCATCGCCGACCATGCCCCTATGGAGGACCTATCCGACGCGGTACTGCCTTGCCACGTGGGCACCACTGACGCCTCGACCGGCCAAGTCACCTGGTGGACGGACGGGCCGCTGGTCGAACTGCTGTGCGCCACTACCGCAGTACCGGGCGTGCTGCCGGCCGTCGACTTGGGTGACGGGACGCTGCACATCGACGGCGGGGTGGTTTCCAACATCCCGTTGCGGCGGGGCCTGTCGCTTCAGCCGACCCGGCTGGTGGTGCTGGACGTGGCGGCCAAGTTCGCTCCGGCCGAGAAGCAGACCGCGCTGTCGCTGATGATGGTGGGGGTGCGGGCCGCGGCCGCCGAGCTGACCCGCCAGCAGTGGCTAGACGTACCGGCCGAAATCGACGTCCTGCACGTGGAACTTCCCACCGAGGACGACGCCCCTGACTTCGAGTTCGACCTAGTGCCGGAGCTTCTGGAGCAGGGGGCCGATGTGGCCCGCCGGGCCCTAAAGGCCTCGGAGGGAGCGGTGACCGGATCCGGGGCCGAAACCGGGAACGACCCTAAGGCCTGACGGTCACCAGTGTCGGCACGGCAGCCGCAAAGGTCGCCGCGTCGGCCGTGCCTTCGACACCGTTGTAGGTGACCGTCTCAACGATGCCGGTGGTTTCGGCGGGCAGGGTGGCGTCGTCCCACAGGACGTAGACGGTCCGACCATCGGGCATCGCAAAGAGGACCGACGATTCGCCTTCCCAGGCGGCCGACGCGAAGTCGTTCAGGATTCGGGCTAGTAGGAGGAAACTGGCGTCGGACTCCGGTCCCGGACCACCGGTGGGGTCGTGGGGTCCGACGTTGAAGATCCGGGAGGCCCCATCGGCGAAGGCGGTTACGAAGCCGATCACCGTGTTGCGGGCCAGTTCGTCGGGTGTGGGGGCCCGTCGACCCGGTTCGGGCCCGGTGGGCACCAGGGCCTCGGTGATCCAGTACTCACGGCCGACGTGGCCGGTCTCGTCGAGGAAGGCCCGGTAGTCGTCGCTGAAGAAGGACTGGTCCGATCCGATGGAGTGAATGTTGCCCACGTGGAAGGCCCGGTCGGCCGCGGTCAGGATCGGACGCCAGAAGTCCGCGAACTCGACCTGCATGCCGGCCTGGCCTCCGGTGAGGACGGTGGCCGCGGGATCGGCCGTGGTGATGGCGTCGAAGGCCAGGCGCAGCATCCCGAGGTAGTCGTTCGACGTGCCCTGGAAGAAGTGGCCGTGACCACCCTGCATTTCGGGCTCGTTGGCCACTTCCCAGTGGCGGATGGGGTAGGCGAGGCCGGGCATGTCGTCAACCCCGTCGCCGTCGTACCGCTCGACGACGTCGGTCAGCCAGGCAGTGAAGGCTTCGTCGTCGCACGGTGCGAAAAGGCGGCTTGGCAACTCCCAGAGCACGGGCCGAACCTCGGGGTCTGATCCGTGGCAGGTGCGCTGGTCCCAGTCGACGAAGGGCCAGATGGTGCCGATTACGGCCAGGCGGTCGGTCTGCCACATTCTCACGTGCCAGTCGGCGATATCCCAACGGCGGTGACCGGGGGATGCCTCGATATTGGAGCGGAGGAAGATTCCTGGGTGGGGTCGGATCCAGCCACCGGCGACCTCGAAGGACTGCCCCAGGACGCCGAAGCGGCTGTTGCCCACGTCGTCCGGCCATACCAGTGGCACCGGTGTGGTCGTGGTGGTGGGTGGTGCGGTGGTCGTGGTGGTGGGTGGTGCGGTGGTCGTCGGTGTGGTCGTGGTGGTGGGTGTGGCGCTGTCGGCGGGCTTCGGATCGGCACCACCACAGGCGGCGACCAGAGTGGCGACCAGGGCGACCGCGACGACGAGTGGACGGCGCATCAGCCGCGTCTGCGTCGACGCTCTCGGCCCCGGCCGTTTCCGACGGTGGCGGTGGCGACCGGGGGCGCGACGTCAGGCACGGGGAGGTCACCGTCTAGCACGCCCCGGATGTGGGCAATGTGGTCCGGGGTGCTCCCGCAGCAGGCCCCGATGAGGGCGATGCCGGCATCCCGGAGGCGATAGGCATGGGCTGCCAGAACCTCAGGCGTGGCGTCGTACTCGAGCACATCACCCTTCCAAACAGGAATGCCGGCATTGGCTTTGGAGACCACCGGGATGTCACCGCAGGCTGCTCGAATGGCTGCCGCCGCGGCCTCGGTGTCGGCAAGATTGGCGCCGCAGTTGGCGCCGATGGCTGCGACCCCTAACTCGGCAAGACGTGAACCGGCCTCTTCGCCGGAGACTCCCATCATGGTGTGGCCCGCCGTGTCAAAGCTTAGGGTGGCTACTACCGGTAGGTCGGTTTCACTTAGCGCCCCCAACACGCCTGCCTCGATCTCGGGGAGGGCACTCATGGTTTCCAGCCACAGGATGTCTGCGCCACCGTCAGCTAGTCCGGCTGCCTGTTCGGCGAAGGCTTCGGTGGCTGCAGATGAGGAAAGTTGGCCCAGTGGCTCGATTAGCTCGCCAGTTGGTCCCATAGACCCAGCCACGAGGACTGGCCGCTCCACTTCGTCGGCTGCAGCCCGCGCATTGTTCGCGGCAGCGGCATTCAGTTTATGTACGCGTTCGTGCAAGTCATGGAGCTTGAGTCGGTGGCGATTACCACCAAACGAATTGGTGAGAATTACGTCGGACCCGGCCTCGATATAGGCACGGTGAATGGCTTGGACTCGTTCAGGATACTGAACGTTCCAGATCTCGGGAGGATCACCTGAGGTGAGGCCGACGTTAAACAACTGCGTGCCCATTGCTCCGTCAAGCACGAGGTACTCGCTAGTCCTGAGGGTCTCTTCCAAGTTGACCATGGGTCGAAAATAGGCGAAAGAGACCGGAGAGTGTTCGACCGTCGGGAAAGCTTCTGACGGTTCAGCTGCGGAAGTGTGCTGGGTCAGTCCGAAGCGAAGCGTTCGGCACAGGTTCGGCCGGCGTTGGTGAAGACAACGTTCATGGTCTCGTCACCCATCATCGTCAGATCGAGAACGGAATAGTTGTCGGCCACGATGTTGACAGCGCATTCGCAGGCGTCGGCAATTGTCCGGCCGGCCTCTTGGAGGAGTGACTTTGACTCGGCCTGTGCATCTAGCCCAGCTGCACATTGGCCATGTATGTGCTTTGCCACGTCCTCCTTGAAGGCAGGATTCGAGCCGCAACTCGTTGTGAATAGGAGAACTGCTACGACTGAGACGAGGGCTTTAGTTCGCATTAATCCGAAGAGTAGGGCTTCGGGACGAGTAGCGGTGGTAACGAGCCGAGCTGCGGCCAGCTACTTGCTCGCTGCCCTGCAAAGCGCGAGGCTGGTAGGGACGGGGCAACCGGGCGTGCGGATCCGACGGAAACTTGGATGACGCTTATAGGGGGTGGCCCTGCCCGGGACATCCCGGGGTGCACCCGCCTCGAGTTGGAGGCGGGTGTTCCGCGTGGATCCGGGCGGCATTAGATCCGCTGCGCCTACGCTGCCCCAGTGTCCCGTCGAGCCGATGTCCTTCAACGCGAGTTGGATGACCGAGCTACGCGCCTTCGTCCGCCTGAATTCGCCATGAGACCCGACGTACTCGGCGCGGCCCGCCTGAGCCGTTACAGCTTCAGTCGAACCATGCTGCGTCGGGCTGTCGCCGAAAGTTGGACAGCTGGCCGGTTGCGACAGAATTTTGATGCACAGGGTCGAGGAGAGTCGATCTACTGGTTGGATACTGGCCGCCACCGATTCCATTTCGTGGCTTTCACCACGACGGTCGAGGAATCAGCTCATACCGACCGTGTGATTGCCGAACGATGGGAGGTGGCAGCTGCATTGGTTGAGGGCGATGTCGACGGCGACCTCCTGGCCATGTTGCGCCTACAGGTGCCACAACAGGAACGAGGACGCCTCGATCCGAGAATTCTCAGCCTGACTCGCGGAAATCGCAGTGTTCGCTTCTTCGGCGCACTCGTCGACGAACTTGCCGCTGGGCGTCAACCGGATCCGGAGAAGGTCGGAGATGCCGGCTACATCCTTCGGAGTACTGCCTTTTATGCCAACGGCAAATTTGGTATGCGTTCTTTTGATGGTTATGGCGACGATCACCCGTTCCGGGTTCCCTATAGGGCTCAGTTTGTGGCCGCCTGGCTCTTTCGAGAATTGGGTTACGACATGGTTGAGCACTGTGCACGGATCCAAGGAGGTCCCGATGCGGTTGGCTTCGACGAACGGTGGTGTCGGTTCTTCGGTTTGGGTAACGCCACTGGGCTCGGTCTTGTGCCATATGCCTTGAAACATCCTCGGGTCCTAGATGCATGGGTGGGCATGCGGGAATTGGCACTGGCCGACGTCCGGGCCATGGCTGGCGAACCAGAGACGTCCAGAATCCTTGCCAAATGGATTGACCGGGCAGGTCAGCACTTCGACTCAGGTTCCGCAGACGATTGCACTCCATTTCTCAACTCGCGGGCTCTCGTTCCGGTCGTGGAGCAGATTGCTAAAGCGTGGAACCGGTATGCGGGCGAAGGTCTGCCATACGACGCTCTCTACCGGTGGGCCGAGGGTCAGGGCCCTGAAACGTCGGAACTCGTGGTCTCTCTTCTCATCGAACTCCATGCCGGCGATGACGAACTCTTTGACGATTTCCTCTTGGTGGACGAGCACTCGGAGGTGGACCCGGCTGCGACGGTGGAGGATCTTCGGTCGATGTTTGCCGATCGGTTCGGTTGGTTGGACGAACTCGATCTAGAGGCCGACGAGGCATCCGCCTTCTGGTGGGTAGTCAGCGACAACACAGAGGAACCTCGACGGGCGTCACGGACCCGACTGGAGCCAGAAGGCCAAGATGTCGCAATCGACGTGGCGCTCCGACTGTGGCGACTTGCCTTGGATCTTAACAATCGGGATGGCGGTGAAGTCGTTGCGGCATTCCTCGCCGAGAGGCCTGAGCACCGGGCGGCGGTGGATCGGTTAGTGGCCAGCGACCGTCGAT
>MDTE01139362.1_pt1 | contig 33438 bp, 41 predicted proteins | sample 811231 | NCBI WGS metagenome assembly MDTE01 (sample SAMN05326651, study PRJNA326480) | marine metagenome | isolation source: seawater | place: Indian Ocean: Red Sea | collected 2010
ATTCTCAAGCAAATTCAATCAGACGAGCCACGTGTTCGTGTCGGGTTTGCACAAGGTCAAACGGTGAGGATTACTGAAGGGCCTTTCCTTGATTTTATGGGTGCAGTGGAAGAAGTATATCCGGACCGTGCCAAAGTGAAGGTGTTGGTTTCGTTTTTTGGAAGAGAAACTCCAGTGGAACTTGATTTCTTACAGGTTGAAAAGGCATAAATAGAGGTATCTGAAATTGGCAAAGAAAGTAATGGGTCTTATAAAATTACAGATTGAAGCTGGCAAAGCTACTCCTGCTCCTCCCATAGGTCCTGCCCTTGGTCAGCATGGTGTTAATATCATGGGTTTCGTTAAAGAATACAACGAAAGAACTGCATCTTTGTCTGGTTCGATAGTTCCTGTAGAGATAACTGTCTATGAGGATAGGTCATTTGAATTTATAGTTAAGAGCCCGCCTGCTTCAGATCTGTTACGGAAAGCGGCCGGAATTCAGAAAGGTAGTGCTAATCCTTTGGCTGACAAAGTGGCTACGATATCAAGAGCGAAAGTACAAGAAATAGCTGAGACAAAGATCAAAGATCTCAACGCTGCGGATATAGAAGGGGCGATCAAGATTATAGAGGGAACAGCTAGAAGTATGGGCATAATGGTGAACTGAGCCCAGAGATTTACATGGAAGGTCAATTGATATGGTAAAACACGGCAAAAGATATAACGCAGCAATCGACGCAATAGAAGAAGGTAAGAATTATTCCTCTACTGAAGCTGTCTCCTTGGCGAAAAAATGCGCCACAGCTAAGTTTGATGAGACAGTAGAATTGCACATGAAAACGGGAGCTGATCCAAGACATGCGGATCAAATGGTTAGAGGAGTAGCTCTTCTACCGCATGGTGTGGGTAAGCAACTTAGAACGATCGTTTTTTGTCAAGGTGATGCAATTGAATCCGCAAAAGAAGCAGGGGCTGACCGCGTTGGTAATGATGACTTGATAAAAGAAATTGAAGGAGGGTGGTTGGACTTTGATGTTTCTATTGCTACTCCCGACATGATGGGTAAAGTTGGTAAGCTGGGAAGAATTTTGGGTAGAAGAGGCTTGATGCCCAACCCAAGAACAGGGACTGTAGTGCAATCAGAAGATATAGGTCGCGCTGTGGAAGAAGCGAAAAAAGGTAGAGTGGAATTCAAGCTAGATAAGACTGCGATTATTCATGTCCCAATAGGAAAGGCTAGTTTCGATGAACAGCAACTATTAGATAATTTATCTTCTTTAGTTGATACGATTATGAGATCCAGACCTTCAGGAGTGAAAGGGCAATTTATCAGGTCGGCTTTTCTAACCACCACTATGGGGCCTAGCGTGTCTTTAGATGTTGCCTCAGTGACAACACTTACAGTAGAATAGTATCTCGGCCTGAGACAGTGGGTTCCTAAAGGATTAAATATGCCTGCCGAGGTTTCTGTAGGGGCTTCTGAATCTGAATTCCCTTAAAAGCAACCTCTATGTCTGATAGGCTAGAGGTTTTTTTTTAACTAATAATATATTTCGGAGTTGCTTATGCCTACCGATGCAAAAATAGAAGCTATTGAAGATCTGAAGGTCGCGATGGCTGATTGCACAATAGCGATTGCAACCGACTACTCGGGACTTGCGGTCTCTGAGATGAGTAACTTACGTAACTCCTTGAGAGAACAAGGCCTTAAATATAAAGTAGTCAAAAATACGCTTTTGAAGATAGCAGCTGAACAGTCTGATTGGCCTGAGATGAAAGAATTAGTTGATGGCCCTACGGGAATTATATTTGGATATAGTGAAGAACAAATACCCGCGAAGGCTATCGTTGGATTTATCAAGGACAGTGGATCTGATATCAAGATCGGATCGGGAATTATAGGTAATCAAGTACTATCAACGGCCCAGATAGAAGAATTATCTAAACTTCCGGGTAGAGAGGAATTGGTTGGTAGACTAGTTACGCAGATGCAAGGATCCATTTCAGGATTAGTACATGTCTTGAATTCCCCATTGTCTGGAGTGACAAGAACTCTGAACAACCCACTATCCGGGTTTGTAAATGTTTTGTCGGCTCGAGTTAAACAGGGATAGAAGTAAATAACCATAGAATTTAGGAGAAGTAGATATGGCTTTAAGTAAAGATGAGATATTTGAGGCAATTAAAGAATTACCTGTCATAGAATTAGCTGGATTGGTCAAAGATTTAGAAGAAGAATTTGGTGTTAGCGCAGCCGCAGCTCCCGTTGCCGTCGCTGTTGCTCCAGGTGCCGCAGCCGCAGCAGACGCACCTCCAGCTGAGGAAAAAGATGACTTCACGGTTAACTTGAAGGAAATCGGGCCTAATAAAATTAATGTGATTAAAGCTGTTCGAGCTGCGACCAGCCTAGGATTGAAAGAGGCTAAAGATTTGGTAGAGAGTGCTCCCGCTGCTGTTAGAGAAAGTGTAGGCAAAGATGAAGCAGACGCATTGCAGAAAGAATTGGAAGAAGCTGGAGCAGTAGTAGAAGTCGTTTAATCGTATATATTCTTCGTAATAGCTAAGTTCTCACAGGTGACTTGATTGGTTGACTTGGATGGGTTTGTCTAATTATCCAAATAGGGTATGGTTTGAGGCCCCTCTGGGAGGATGCATATGGAAACTCTAGAGTCCTGGCCGTCAAGACCTGTGATGGTGTCCTTAATATCTGAGATTGGAATCAAATGGGCGTCCTTTACTTGCCTGTGAGTTAGAAAGTCTGATTTCATGTAAATCTGACATTTGGTTTGTATTTGTGCCTGTATCTGAGCTTGCCATTGGTCCTGTTTATTGTGATCAGGGGCACTTATAGTTTTAAGTATTTCGTCAGGTGATCCAGAGCATTTCAATATATCTTTATAGAGACCATGGTCGGGAATGCCATCTGAACACTCAGCTGCACATATAATGCTTCCACCTTCCTTTACAATCAAGCTGGCTGCCGAGATCCCTTTAATTGCTTGATATAAGTTGATATCAAGAGGATAACCACTGTTCGTCGTAACCACTATGTCAAATTTATGCGGCACTTTTTGCATTGCAGTAATTCGTGCAAATTGACATGCGGCCCGGTGTGTTGCTGACATTTCCCCGGCGTGTATGCTTGTAATTCCTTTTTCTCGGTTGATAGTAACTTCTATACTAAAATCTACTGGGTTATTTGCACTGATTTCTCGTATGGAGTCATGTATAGGATTTCCATCTGTTATTCCCCATCTGGAATTAATATTTGAGATCATTTTATAGTTATGTAACTCCATAATGGTTCTAAATCCAGCGAGTCCTGGGGCAATCATTTTTGGCCCCCCGCTGAACCCTGCAAAAAAATGAGGTTCTACAAATCCGGTAGTAATTTTGACATCACATTCAACCCATTTGCGGTTGAGGAAGATTGGGATATGGTTATTGGTGTGGCCTAGAAAAGCCAGCTCAGTATCGTCAAATGCATTATGGTTTATGATTTTGCAACCAGAATCAACAATTTCGTGACCTAACATTTCTTTTAGTTCTTGATGGCTATTGGGCCTGTGTGTTCCCGTGGCAATGAATATAGTTATATCTTCATTTGGGATGTGGCTCAATTCATTCAGTATCGTTGGTAGGATTCGATTGCTTGGTATGGGGCGGGTTATATCGCAAACACTGATGCCGACTTTTTGCCCTTGCGACGCCAATTGGCGAAGAGGACGCGTATCTATCGGGTTTCTAAACGCACTGGTGAGGGCGCCTTGTTCATCCGGTAATGCAGGGATGTATTCAGGAGTTATTATTTTTGAATGTTTAGGCACATCAACAGGGAGACCTGTTTTGCCATATGCCAAATTTACTTTCATATCATTCGTACTTCTAATTCACCCGGATGATTGATTCGCAAAAATGTGCCGCGTCAACTAAGTCTGGAATATTTACGGATTCTCTTACTGTGTGCATGCCATTGTCGGCCATACCTACCACAACGGAACTAATTTCATTTAATCGAAAAACATTACCGTCAGTTCCGCCTCCAGATGGCTTCATAACGGGGTCTAATCCTATGCTTCTCATTTTTTTCTTAGCATAAATAGTAGCGGGATCTTCATCGTTAAGAGTGTAGGTCTCAAATTCTGTGTGTAGGTGGTGTTGTAAATTTGCATTTGGGTATGCATCACTGACCTCAGTTACTGCCGCATCTATCTGCATTCTTAGACTATCCAAGTTTTCTAAATTGGTGCTTCGAAATTCTCCTATTATTGACGCTGTTTCAGGGACAGTATTTCTTCCGCTACCTCCTTCTATCGTTCCAATGTTTGCAGTTGTGTTTTCATCGATGCGCCCTTGAGGTAATTTTGTTATGAGTTCAGCGGCTATTTTGATAGCGGAGATTCCTTTTTCTGGCTCCACACCAGCATGGGCGGATTTACCTGTTATTTCGATTGAGAAACCTATATATGTTGGGCTAGAAGAAGTGATTCTATTTACAGGTCCTTCACCATCGAACACAATCGCGATCTTTGATTTTATGAGTGAAAAATCTAGATTTCGTGCGCCAACCAGTCCTATTTCTTCTTCCTTTGTAAATGCGATTTCTAATGGACATATGTTGCCCGCATCTTCTTTTACTGATTCTATTCCTTCAATTATTGCTGCAATTCCAGCTTTGCAATCCCCTCCTAAAATTGTAGTCCCGTCTGAGATGATTCGATCCCCATCTATTTTAGGACTTATACCACGGCCTGGTTCTACTGTGTCCATATGAGCTGACAACAAGATAGGGTCATGTTCCTTACCGTTGTTTGCTATCAAATTGCCGTAGTCATCTCGTTCAATCTGAAATCCGAGCGCTGTTAATTTTGTTTCCAAATACATAGCCATATCGTCTTCTTCGCCGGATGGGCTATCTATCTTTACCATTTCGCAAAAACTCTCAACTAACCTATCAGAATCAATCATTATTTTTAATTCCTATCATTTTGTTTGTATCTTGTGGTGGCTACTATATGAAAATTACTGTAAGACTGGTAATTTAATATACGATAAATATTTACTTTATTAAGGATATAAATGCAGTAATGATGCGTTTTACTGATTACAGTCTACTATTTCTTCTATTAGTTTCAACATCCTGTGTTTGGGATAATTCAAATATAGAGACAAATCGAGATATTCCTATACATGATAAAGAAAAAATAGAGGTACTTCCTTCTGAATATGGAGACAACGTGCGATATTTTTCCCTTGAAACTAATGATGGCATTCTCAGTCACCAGGATATTTTTTCAAACGATAAACCTGTTTTGTTGTTTTTTGGTGCTTCCTATTGAGGCACATGCCGTTCCGAGGTGCGGAATCTAGTAGAATTTGAACCCGGATTCTTTGACAAGGCTCATGCTTATCTTGTAGGCGTTGATCCCACTGAATCACTGGAAGATCTTGCCAATATGATCCCTGATGGATTTATAGGTTGGGTACCAGCTCTGCCTTCAACAGGTATGTTGATTGATTTTGATGTCAAGGTTCAATCGACGAAAATACTATTGGATAGACAAGGAGAAATTATTCATAAAGAAGGTTACGGTAGCTTCGATATAGATGAACTGATCAGCATGATAGAGGGTGAATCCTAGGTTACCTGTCAAGACTGACCTATCTTATTTAAGTGGGTTATATCCATTTGCTATCGGCATTCTTCTGTCTCTGCCGAAATTCATGTCAGTTATTTTTATGCCAGGTGCTGATTGGCGGCGTTTGTATTCATTTGTGTCTACTAATCCCACGATATGTTTGACTGTTTCGCGTTCATACCCTTTTGAAACAATTTCTTCGTAACTAAATTGTTTTTCAATATAGGCTTCTAAGATAGGGTCTAAAATTTTGTAATCGGGTAGCGAGTCTGAGTCTTTTTGGTCATGTCTTAGCTCTGCACTAGGCGGTTTTTCAATTACTGATTTAGGAATTAATTCTTTCTCACTAGAGTTATTTAAATGATGGCATAATGCGTACACCATCATTTTGGGTACGTCCTTTATGACTGCAAATCCTCCTGCCATGTCCCCGTAAATCGTTGCGTAGCCTACAGCCATTTCACTCTTGTTTCCAGTCGTTAAAACCAGCCACCCAAATTTATTGGATAAAGCCATAATGAGGTTGCCTCTGATTCGGGACTGAATATTTTCCTCAGCAGTTCCCCATTCAGTTCCAGCAAATTGAGGTTTTAATGTCTTCTCCATCGTTTCAAAGCTCTGTTCAATTGGAACCGTTTGAAGTTGTATGCCAAGATTGTCAGCTAGTTTTTGTGCATCTGTTTCACTACCACTTGAGGAAAATTTGGAAGGCATTGATATTCCAACAACATTTTGTGGGCCCAAAGCGTCTGTGGCTATAGCTGCTACTAAGCTTGAATCAATGCCACCAGATAGAGCCACAAGGACTTTATTGAAGCCGCATTTATTAACGTAGTCCTTTGTACCTAGCACAAGAGCCTGATAAATCTCATTTATATCACTCATAGGTGGCTGCACTTTTGGATTTATGTTTTTTCGGTTTTTATGGTTGGGACGCGACACAAAGATTGTTGAGGTTCCATATCGAGACGAATTAGATGTCTTTTGAGAATCATTTATAGTTGTTTTTATGTCCATATCGCATATTATGAGATCCTCAGTGAATTGATTTCCACGGGCCAATATTTCGCCTTTTTCATCTAATATCAGGCTGGCTCCATCAAATACCAACTCGTCTTGCCCACCTACCATATTTACATAAGCGATGGGTATATTGTTTTCCTTTATCCTTTGACTAATAATCGCCTCTCTTTGTTTTTTCTTACCAATAGAAAATGGGGATCCGTTTATGTTAACTATTAGATTCGCACCAGCCTCTTTCTGTAAATGGGTAGGGCCGTTTTTATACCAAATGTCTTCACATATATTGATTCCTATTTTGGCCTCACCTACCACAAAGATGGAGCAATCTTTTCCTGACGCGAAATAACGTTTTTCATCAAAGACCCCGTAATTAGGTAGATGTATTTTTCTGTACGTTCCAACTATTTCCCCTTGATGTGACACGGCAGCAGCGTTGTAACGTTTTTCATCACTGTCTACGAAACCGAATATTGTTGTTATGTCCTGAGTATGGGCAGCAATAATTTCGCAGGCTTTAAGGTTTGATTGAACAAAGTGTTTTTTAAGTAGTAAATCTTCAGGAGGGTATCCTGTCACAGAAAGTTCCGGAAAGGCAATCACATCAACTTTGTATTTTGTAGCTTTATCAATGTACTCTAAAATTTTTTGCGTGTTGCCTTGTATATCCCCAACGTGAGGATTGATCTGAGCGAGGGCTAGTCTTAACATTGGTATATCGTATTCATCTACGGCTCAAGGATTATTTATTACGATATTTTAATTGGTTTTTGTGCCAAAATAAATCAATTCTTTGATTTGACGAAGTTGGAAATTTTCTCAATGGCCTCTATCAAATTTTCCGTTGAATTCGCGAAGGATATTCTTATGAACCCGCGCCCGTATTTTCCAAATGATTCTCCAGCGAGCACGGCTACTCCTGCTTCTTGCAACAATTCGTTGGCGAATTTTGTGCTCGACATTCCAGTGCCTTCTATGTTCGGAAAAGCATAAAAAGCTCCTTTAGGATTTGCACATCTTATACCGGGTATTTTATTAAGCATATCTACAACAATCGAACGCCGTTTTCGGAATTCACTAACCATATGCACTGAATCATCTTGAGGCCCAGTGATAGCTTCTATCGCTGCTTTTTGTGTAAAACTTGCAGTGCACGAGACGCTATTAGTGACAAGTCTTGATATTGGCTCCACTAAATTCTCCGGAAATAGCCCATAGCCAATACGCCAACCCGTCATTGCGTAGGTCTTGGAAAAACCGTCGAGAATAATAGTTCTATCCATCATTTCAGGGAAACTTGCTATGCTCTTGTGTTTTCCTTCGTAGAGGAATCTTATGTATATTTCATCGGATAATACAATTATGTCATGTTCCTTAGCGAGAACAGATAGCTGTTCTAGTTCTTTGTTGCCAACTATGCTTCCACAAGGGTTGTTAGGGGAATTGACTATCATTAGTTTGGTGTTTGATGTTATTTGGTTCTTGACATCATCAATGTCGATATTGAAGTCCTTTTTTTCGTGTAACCGCATTGGGACCGCGGTTCCACCGCAGAAGTTGATCATTGACTCATAAATTGGGAATCCCGGGTTAGGATAAAGGACCTCATCTCCTTCTTCTATGAGAGCCATGATCACGAAGAACATGATTGGCTTTCCTCCTGGAGTAACGATTACATTGTCGGCATTCGCTGGGATGCCACGGGTCTTGGTTATCTCTGACGCAATAACCCCACGAAGATCGTCATACCCCGGTGATGGATTGTAGGAAGTGTATCCATCAAGGAGTGCTTGACTGCCCCCATTTACGATATTGGCGGGAGTTTCAAAATCAGGTTCACCAATTTCCAAGTGAATTATTTTTTTTCCCTGGGCTTCTAATCTTTGAGCCTTAGCTAGAACTTCAAAAGCAGTTTCCGTACCAAGCCGGCTCATTCTCTGGGCTAGTTTCATGAAGGAATTCTCCAACGAATAAAGGCTGTACGTAGTATACAACGGAGTTAGGTATTATCACTACAGTTGTTTTTATTAACTCTGATAAAATTGAACTAATAGCAGTATTGACTTGAGTCTTAAGATTCTAGGAAATTTGGGTAAAATAATGAAAATATATTTGGGTGTTCCTCGCGGGTTTTGTGCAGGTGTCGTGAGGGCGATAGACCTTGTTGAATTGGCTTTAAAAAAATACGGCCCCCCAATCTATGTTAAGCATCAGATTGTGCATAATTCATTTGTAGTTGATTCACTTGAAAACAAAGGAGCAATCACGGTAGAGGATGTTAACGATATCCCACGTGGAGCGAAAGTTGTTTTTTCCGCGCATGGTTCCCCACCGGAAGATTTTACCAAGGCAGATAATAGAAATTTAGAAATTATTGATGCTACTTGTCCACTGGTTATCAAGGTTCATAATGAAGCAAAAAAATATGCTAAGGAGGGTCGCAAAATCGTTCTTGTGGGGCATAAAGGACATCAGGAAGTCAAAGGAACCATGGGGCAGGCAGATATGGATATTGTCGATGATCGAGAGCAATTTGAACGTCCACAATGGTCGAAAAATGTCCCAGTTGCAGTAATTACGCAGACCACTCTTTCAGTTGATGATACAGAAACGTCGATTGGTAAGATAAAAAATTCCTTTGACGATGTTTTAGTACGAAATGATCTCTGTTACGCTACGACTAATCGTCAAAACGCTGTAAAAGAAATAGCAAATAATGTTGACGTTATGCTGGTTATTGGATCTAAGAACAGTTCTAATTGCAATCGACTACGGGACGTGGCAGAGTCAGCTAATGTGAAGTCGTACTTAATCAATGGAGTAGATGAATTGAACCTTGATTGGTTGAAAGACGTCGATAATATCGGAATTACTTCGGGCGCTTCTACTCCTGAGGTATTAGTAGAAGAAGTTATTGAATACCTGAGTCCTGATGAGGTTGTTCCAATGGGGGGAGAAGAAGAAAATATAATTTTTAAACTTCCTGAAAACCTGAGGTAATTCTCTTGGAAATACGTGTCTCGAGTCTGTTGCAAGGAGCAAAAGAATCTTCTGGAATATCAGTTGTTATTGATGTTTTGCGCTGTTTTACAACTGAAACTATAGCTTTTCAAAGAGGTGCTGAAAAAATCATATTGGTCGCCGAGATAGAAAAGGCGATGGATTTGAAGAGAAAAGGGCTCGGTACTCTGCTTATGGGGGAAGTGGCAGGCAAGAGGCCGGAAGGTTTTGATTACGGAAACTCCCCGGTTGATATTCTTGACGTTGATTTTGAAGGTAAAACGATTATACAGTCCACAAGGGCGGGAACGGTAGGTGTAGTCAATGCTGGGAATTCTGAGGTCATATATGGAGGTTCTCTTGTGGGTGCTTCCGCAACCGTTGAAGCTATTAAGGCTCATGATCCAAAATTGGTCAACCTAATTGCAATGGGTTTGGAAGGTAGAGTCAGGGCTGATGAGGATGAGCAATGTGCGCTTTTTTTAAAGAACCTTTTGCAGGGAAGACAACCTGATGTCGACTCTTTAAAGAACCTGATACTGGTCGGAGAAGAGGCGCAAAAGTATGGGAATGATTTGACTCCTCATTGGCCAAAAGAAGATTTGGATATCGCGTTGGATGTCGATTCCCACGACTTTGCCATCCGGATACGGAAAGAAGATGGATATATGGTGAGCAGAAAGGAAATTATAGCAAAACGATAAGTATTACTTGGTGTTTAGGCGGCATTAAGGTTGTTCTGACTTCCTATTTTCCTCGTTCTTGTTGTAGTTTAGCTCGGTTGAAGTAGATGTGGGTTGTACCTAGTATTAAAAGTATTAATGTCGATAAAGAGAATAAATAGAGTGCAAGAGATGCTATTTGGTTGCTGAGTGAATCTATGATTAAAGTCGCAATCAAATTAATATGGCTGGATAAAATAGATGTTGTTGTGGGAAAGTCGAATAACTCTGTTTCAGAAATGCGTAGGAATTCATCATTGATCACTTTGCTAAGTGTTTCATAAATATATGGTGGGAGTATATAGGTCCATATAATCCATGTTATTGCTGATGAGACAGCAATCGCCAGTAATCCCCACGATGCTCGTGACCTCCAAGTTCCCCCGCCTAGAATCGCTATTAATATAGCAAATAAAATGACGGGTAGGAACAGTAGTGTTTTAAATGTCTTTGTTTTGTTTGCTAGTTGCCTGATGTTTTCTATGTCAGAGTAATTAGATATTCCTGAAGATTTGGTATATCCATTTTTACCCCTTAGGTCTTCATCAGTGAAAGTTGAGCTGTTTTTAATTACAGATCTAGTTGCTAATATTTGATCGTAAGTCTGCCGATCATTACGTTCAGAGAAAAAATCTTCCAAATCCCTGTCACTGAATGTCCAACCATTAATGATTATATTGCGAGTTCGAGGGATTATCCCTGATGAGTCTAACAATCGTAACTCTGTTTCTGTGAAGGATATTTTATCAGGGATTGAATGTGATACTGTCACTACCATAGGTTTCATTATTGATTCAACTCTGGTAACAATCTCAGATTCTATTCTACTCTTGATAACAGGATTCCCTGGTAAACATTCGGGCAATTTATTCGTGTAAGTGTAATTGGTGTCCGCCAATGTATTTTCTCGACATTGGGGAATATTTTGTAAGTATGAATGTGTACGTTGCTTTATACTTTTTTCTAGATTGAACAATAAATCTTGCTTGATTGGCGAAATTCTCATCTTGATATCAAATGATTCGGATCTCCCAACAAGGTAATCGGTTATTTGAGTCAGTAGATCGTCTATCGTTTTTTCGATCCACTGTTCTGATAATGATTGAGATATCAGAAGTTTCGCATCATCTTCTGTGAACCTTATTTTATTGGGGATGTTATTCTGATTTTGTATGAGTATGGGGATGGCAGATGCAGATATTTGATTTAGGATTGGCTGATCAATGTCCTTGTTGTGCAATATATCTTTCAACCTTTGTGAAAACATATCCACTCTGTCGTCCAACTTTACCGAGACGGAAAATGTTTGGCTTATGCCAAATAAATAAGGGACGATAGAGTGAATTGCTTTCTCCAGTTCCTCATATAACCATTTTTGAGTGATAACATGTTCGGATATTTCCAGTATTTCTTCGTTGGTTATGGTTATGTTTAAAGGCAATTCCTTTTTGTCGATGGTTGCTATGTTTGGTGCTATTACTTTTCGCAGTACCACTGTTCTTAGATCACTATTTCTGATCAATGTATTCGTTTCCTTTGAAACTTCACGGCTTAAGGATTTAGGGTCAAAAATGGTTACTTCAAAACTGTCTGTTTCCATTGTCAAGAAATCAATGATGTTTTCCAGGCTATTTTCTACTTTTTCTTGTACACGTAAATGCAAACTCAATCTGTCTAGGGTATTTAGGATTTCTTGGTCTGAAACTCCGATATCTTTCAAGATATTTTGAACATCATTGCTTTGATTAAGGCCTTTCAAATCAGATAATAAAGCTTCAGGTATATCTGTCCGGATAAATGTATAAGTGTCGGCATTCCGAAAAGTTTCTACGTAAATATCTTTAGAGGTGGCCGCGGATACAGATCGTTCCGCTACAATAGAAACGTTAAGAATTACAAATAACAGAAATGCGAGCACGAGTGCCATAATTCTTCGGAACCACAACATAACTTTATTCAACCTGATTTTATGTGTGGGAGGCGGTCAGTAAATGAGGTGTTGGTGAAACTCACGGTTTCACGTTATTAGAAGCTTCAACCAACGCCGTGAAACCCAACTTCTACCGTTTCACCAGTGACCATTACTGGAGTGATTCTTTCCCCGCCTGTTAACTCTTCAAGTTTTTCCCATTCGGAAGGGTGGAGGGCTAAATTAACCTCCTCGAAATCTACAGCCAAGTCATTTAATTCTTCCTTGAGTGCATCCGAATATGTGCAATCTGGATGTGTGTAAACAGTTATAGTTTCTGACACCTTTCCACCTTTTAAATGTTGCTGCTTATGTAACCAATTTACTAAATTAACCATTAAGATTACAGTGTAATTATCTTGAGAAGAGCATAATACACTTAAGCAATTAATGGAATAAGAAAATCTGTGTAAGGAAGTAGTATGAATCCGTTGGAAACTATGGAGCTTGGTTCAACTGGCCTTAAGGTTACACGCATCGGCCTCGGGGGCGCCCCTATGGGAGGGCTTTTCTCGGAAGTTTCGTCAGAAAATGCCTTCAGTATATTGGAGACGGCTTATGAATCAGGAATCAAATATTTTGATACAGCACCCCTTTACGGAAGCGGGAAAAGTGAAAGTTACTATGGAACTTATCTACCATCCGTGCCTAGAAACCAATTTGTCATTTCTACCAAAGTAGGGCGTGTGTTGAAAGAAGCTGATAGATCTCCTTGTGATGCAGTGTACGTAAATTTGCCAGAGGTACAAGTGCATTTTGATTATTCTAGGGATGGCATTTTGCGTTCTATCGAAGATAGTCTACGGCGTCTTAAACTAGACAAAATAGATATCGCTTTAGTTCACGATCCGGATGATCATTATGAGCAAGCTTTGAAAGAAGCCTTACCGACCCTATATGATCTCCGTTCAGAAGGGGTCATAACGGCAATAGGAGCTGGTATGAACCAATGGGAGATGATGGGCTTCTTTGCCAGAGAGGCTGATTGTGACTGTTTTCTTCTGGCAGGCAGGTACACCTTGTTAGATTATTCAGCGTTATATGAATTCCTTCCTTTGTGTGAAGCCAAAGGCATCAGTGTTATTCTGGGGGGGCCTTTTAACAGCGGGATTTTGGCGTCTGATCTGCGTTCACCTACTACCTATTTCTACCAGAATGCTTCTGAGAACATTATCGAAAAAGCGAAACGTATAAAGAATATATGTGACCTCTATTCAGTTAATTTAAAGGCGGCAGCTCTACAATTTGGCCTTATGCATCCAGCGGTTGTTTCTACAATACCCGGAGCCCGCACATCGAAGGAAGTTGTTGAAAACATCAATATGATTGGCGTGGATATACCCAGTGCTGTGTGGGATAACTTAAAAAGTGAGAATCTTATACCTTCAAATGCACCTACGAATTAAATTGGGTAATCAAATAATGACAAGGAGATGAAATGAAGACTTATGCAATGTCCTTAGATCTTTTGGAATCACCGGAAACTATAAATGAATACAAAGAATTTCATAAAAACGTATGGCCTGAGGTAAAACAGGGGCTTCGTGACATTGGTATAAAGGAAATGAAAATATTCTTGTCAGGAAATAGGTTGTTTATGTTTTTGAGAACCGTTGACAGCTTTGATCTGGAGCAAGACTTTCAAACTTATACCGAATCGTCGCCGAGAGCGGTGGAATGGGACAACTTGATGAGAGGCTACCAGCAAAAAGCTCCTGCTGCGTCTCCAGAGGAATGGTGGTCTCCCATGGAAGAAGTATTTGATTTGTCCTGGTGAACGCTGATGGATAATATCAACCTTGGTGAATTGTTAACTGGATAGGTTGAAATGCTAGGTATCACAAATAATTTCAAGGAGAGCTGATAGCTTGAATTCCCTTGTAAACGAGAAATGCAAAATTGCGAGGAGGGGATCCTCTTCAATCACAGAGTCGGAGTTATCTAACTATATGGAAATGGTCTCCGGGTGGGAATTAAAAAACCGGGGTGACTTACTCATATTGTCCAAGAATTTTGAATATTCAGCCTATGCATGTGGATTGAATTTCGTAAATGATATCGCGAATATATCTGAAGAAAACAATCATCACCCGAGGATAGTTTTCGAATATTCAACGGTTATAGTGCAGTGGTGGACTCATTCAATTAATGGGCTCCATAGAAATGATTTTGTAATGGCTGCGAAAACGGATGAATGTTGGAAATTCTATTCAGCCTGATTTTATTGGTGTTTAACGATAAAATTACTTGAGTCTTATTAGTGGCCATATCCGCATGATCATTTGACATTCGACAGATTGTTTGGGAATTGGTCCGTATTTTCTACTGTCTTCTGTTCCTAATATACGGTTATCACTTAATACAAAAACCGTTCCTTCAGGGACTACCCAATCCCTGTCAATCTCTAGACTAGAAGCTGGAGTTCTTTTCAAATAAGGTTCTGTTAATCCTCTGCCATTTAACCACAATGATCCTTCCTTGATGGCTATTTTATCTCCGGGTAGGCCTACGAGTCTTTTAATATTCAACTGGTTAGGATAAATTTTTGACCTCATCAATAATATCTGGCCTCTTTTAGGGGTATCCCATTTTCTGGTCAATATGAGGTCGTTATTGTGAAGATATGGTTCCATACTTCTGTTTTTTATTCTATAAATGTTCATAATAGTTTTCTGTCTCAATCGTACTTTTTGATTGTATAGCTAGCAAATTTTATGATGCCGCATATGACTTACTTGATAATGATTATGTTGCGGTGGATATGCCTTTTAATGTATCTTTTGGTTGCCTTGAACAAAATGGCATTTGTAAATTAAGTTACTCCAAAGGAAGGATTTAAATGGATATTTTGAGAAAATTAGATAGTGTTCTTGGAATTGGTGAAGTGAACGCGCATTGTGACATTCCTTGTGGTATATATGATCCTATAACTGCGAAGATTGGCGCCCAGACTGTTCTGAAAATGGCTGTTAGAATCGAAGCATTGGATTCCTCAGAAGATGTGAATACCTATTCAAGGTATGTGTCTGTGAAAGAGGAGCACGCCCAGGCCGTAAAAAATGAACTGAACATACTTTGGGCTGACTATTTCAAACCCGAACATGTTGCGGATCATCCGAATCTTCATGAGCTGTTCTGGAATGCTAATAAGTTGGCAGGAGCGAATAAGCAAGGGGTAAGCTCAGATTCAGCTAAGCAATTAGTAGAAGCAGTTGATCAGATCGCGGAGATATTTTGGGCTACAAAGGGTGTCACATACAGTGATCCTAATGCGGATGTCAGGTATGGGGCCTAGGGGGGCTAGATCTTTTTGCATCTAAATCAAAACGCACCGGACTTTTTTGGTGCGTTTTGATTACTATAACGCTTTTTTATGACTTGTATTCTTCTCTCGGTGGACTGAAAACGTCCAACGCTTTGGCGGGTTTGTCACCGGTAACAACTCTGTGTTCTACACCTCCAGGTATTATGTAAAACTCTCCTTCTTTTACGATCTGTTTTTCATTACCTATTGTAAATTCAAATTGTCCTTCAATAACCATGCCTGCCTGTTCATGTGGATGACTGTGTAAAGGGACTTCTGACTCAGCTTCCAATTCAACATGGCTTAACATTATTTTTTCTCCCCACATGGTTTTCAGAAATACTCCCGGGGCGAGTTCACGTTTTTTTATATCAAGCGATCGATAAATGTTTTTCATTTTAATTTCCCTATTAAATGTTATGTTTTTGTGCCTTAATGTCAGGTAATGAAAGACACGCGGTAATTATGTCGTTTATAGGAGTGGGAACTTCAAATTCCTTACCAAGCCTTGTGATTGCTCCATTGATAACTGATAGCTCCAATGGTTTTTTCAATATGAGATCTTTGTACATTGATGAAACTAATTCACTACTATTTAGTAGAAAATATGCCATCATGTCTTCAATGTAGTTATTGGGTATATTAACTTTCATATGACGGGAAACTGATTCAGCTTCCCTCATTACTAATTCCGTTATGTTCCTGGTTTGTCGATTGTCTAAAACCTCACTGAAACTAGATCTTGTCAAACATGTCATTCCACTCAAAGCACATATAAGTATTAATTTTTTCCATAGATCTGTTTTTATGTCCGTGGATATACGATTGTCTATACTAGATTTCGTTAGTAGCTGTGAGATTAATTTCACCCTGCTGGATTCAAGACCTGAGTTTTCCCCAAAAACTATTTCGCAATCATCACCATGTTGTACTATTTTCCCGGGTTCTATTTGTTCCGCCTCGATATACGCTGCCCCTAGAACAACTCGAGGTTCCCCGAAATAATCTGAAAGAACATCACCGCTCCCTATTCCATTTTGAAGTGTAAGTATGTTGGTTTTTGATCCAACTGCAGGCCTCAGCAATCTACAAGCCTCTTGATTGTGATATGACTTAACACAGTAAATTATCAGATCTGCATGGTAGTTTGCAGGAGGAGTTATGAGGCATTTTACTTTTCGAGTGAAATCACCTGACTTATCACTTTGTATCTCAAGACCATTTTTTTCTATGGCTTTGAGGTTTTCGCCTCTAGAAATCAAGATTACGTCGTTGTGTTTTGATAACAAGGCACCAAAGTAACCACCAACTGCTCCAGCGGCCATGACAAGTATTTTCATCTATATTTCCTTAGTAAATGTAGTGTTGATTCCTAGCAATTGTTATTCCATCATAACTGCTTACTGAGATTAAGACTTCTGATGTAGTCATGAAGTTAATATGCGGGTTTGGGGTAATATCTCGATGATTGCGTTGCTGTAAATTGAATCACCAGTGTTGGTAACACGGTGTACGGCTCCTTTATGACCAGTAATTACATCTCCCAGATTGAAGGTATTATGGGAGGTGGTCCCGTCTTCATACTCAGTTAGCAATGGGCCTGGTCTCGTAACTATAAATACGTAGTTATTATCATGCTGGTGCCATGGACTAGATTCTCCGGGGTTTAAAACAAGATCCCATACCCTCATATGGTCAGTTTCATATTTAAACTCAGTTCCTATATCACCCAATTCCATTATCCTATCCTTTGATAAATATATTCACTTTGGGTTTATTTGAACATATTGCAGAGATATATGCACCAGAGGTTATGTTTGACCCGTAAACTGGGTGATTTTGATATATAATTAAGCGGTCAAATAAAAAAATAATAGGCTATGAAAGGAAAAGTAAGTTTCTAAACGATGCTCAGAGAGCCGGAGTTAGCTGTGAACCGGTGCAAAACGAGAGAAACCGAATGGGTTCCTGGAGCTTCCGAAATCAGGATTGGTTAAAAACATTTGATTTACGGACGGGTTGGTACCGTTATAGCCAAGACCAAATGGTTGTTTTAAAGAGTCCCTGGTTTAAACAGGGAAATTAGGGTGGCACCGCGGTTATATAAAAAACCGCCCCTTTTGATGGGGCGGTTTTTTTATTTGAAAATAGTTGTGCCATTGTGCGAATCAAGGTAGTTTTTCCGAGATTAAGGCTGGATTGGGGTAATAAGGAAACGTAATGGGAAAGAAAATAGTTTTTAGTGGCGTTCAGCCAAGTGGGGATCCACAATTGGGCAATTACCTTGGAGCCTTTAAAGGTTGGGTGGCAAAACAATCTGATAAGACAAATTATTTTTGTGTTGTAGATCTTCATGCTCTTACTGTAGCTCCAGATCCAATTGAACTTAAAAAGCAAACAAGGGAACTGGCCGCAATTTTGTTTGCTTGTGGCATAGATCCTGAAAAAAGCACTTTATTTGTACAAAGCCATGTGACGGCTCACGCGGAAAGCTGTTGGCTTTTAAACTGTGTTACTCCTGTAGGTTGGCTTGAGCGTATGACTCAATTTAAAGATAAGTCTGAGGGTAAGGAAAGAGTTTCTGCTGGGCTACTTGATTACCCTGTTTTGATGGCCGGTGATATCTTGCTATATGGTACTGAAGAAGTGCCTGTAGGCGAAGATCAGAAACAACATGTTGAACTTGCACGTGATATTTCTGAACGATTTAACAGGATTTATGGTGAAACTTTTGTCGTGCCGAATCCGGTCATTCCTGAATCTGGTGGTCGTGTGATGGGATTGAATGATCCTTCGATAAAAATGTCAAAAAGTTACTCCCACATTAGAGGTCATGCTGTAAGAATGTTGGATGATCCTAAAGAGATAGAAAGATCATTTATGAGAGCGGTGACAGATTCCGGGAATGAAATATGTTTTTCAGATCATCAGGAGAAAGCCGGGGTAAATAATTTACTAGAGATCTACAAAGTGATAACCGATAAGTCAGAAGATTCAATTGAAAAAGAATTTACATCGGCGAGAGGGTATGGGGATTTAAAGAAAGCAGTTGCTGAGGTCGTCATAGAAGAATTGAGGCCAATTCGAGAAAAATATCAGAATCTTATGTCCGATGTTGAAGAACTTGATCGTCTACTCGCAATAGGCGCGGAACATGCGAGCGAGGTGTCACAGCTCAAGCTTGATGAAATGAAAGAGAAAATGGGTCTAACTCTTGCCTGAATAACAAAAGCTCTCGAGGAGAAAACCAAATGTATTATCCAGACCGGAAGCGTTTTCGTGAACTCTCTTCGGAAGGTAATTTGATACCAGTGTTTCGTGAAATTGATGCTGATCTTGAAACTCCTGTGTCGGCGTATTTGAAGATAGCCAAACCTCCATATTCCTTTCTTTTGGAGAGTGTTGAAGGTGGTGAGCACCTAGCAAGATACAGTTTTATAGGCACTGAACCGGAATCAGTTATTACGACAGGTCAAGGATATCAGGATGGGGAAGTAGATCCGCTAACTCTTGTTGAAGCTATGTTGTCTAATTATGTTTTAGTGGATAACGGGAAATTACCAAAGTTTTGTGGCGGTGTCGTAGGTTACCTTTCCTATGAGGTCGTAAAATATTTTGAAGATTTACCAACGGCAAGTGAGGATTTCCTTCAAATACCTGAATCTATGTTGTTTTTAACAAAAACATTTCTTATATTTGATCATGTTAGGCATAAGATACAAGTTGTTAGTCATGGGTACATAGAAGATGATGTGGAGGAGGCATACGATTTGGCTATTTCAAACATAGAACGTATGGTCAGGCGCTTAAATAAGCCGTTAGACCCTAAACAAATCCCAAGATCTTCCGGGTATGAATCTGGGGAAATATCGTCTAATATGTCGCCTGATTATCATCGGTATATGGTTGATAAAAGTAAAGAATATGTTGTTAATGGGGACGTTATACAGGTTGTGGTATCTCAGAGATTTGCCAGACCTACATCCGCACACCCATTCCATATATACAGATCTTTAAGGGCTATTAATCCTTCGCCCTACATGTATTATTTGAATCTGGGAGATTTTCAAATAGTTGGGGCTTCTCCTGAAATGCTTGTTAGGGTTAATAATGGCACGATCGAAACTCATCCTATCGCTGGTACCAGGCCAAGATCGCCTGATGAGCAAGAAGATAAACGACTAGAACACGAGTTGAAAAGTGACGAAAAGGAACGAGCCGAACATATAATGTTGCTTGATCTAGGCCGCAATGATATTGGAAGAGTCAGTGAGCCGGGCACAGTTCAAGCCACTGAGGTACTGGAGATAGAAAGGTATTCCCATGTTATGCATCTGGTATCTCATGTGGAAGGAACGCTACAGGATAAGTATTCTAATTATGATGCTCTCCGTGCCTGTTTTCCTGCGGGAACTGTCTCTGGTGCGCCCAAAATTAGGGCCATGGAAATAATTTCCCAATTAGAACATGAGAAGCGTGGAGCTTATGCGGGTTCAGTTGGATACTTTGATTTTGCTGGCAATATGGATACAGCGATCACCATAAGGACTCTAGTAGTAAAAGATGGAATAGCCTACGCCCAGGCTGGTGGAGGGATCGTATACGATAGTGAACCACAATTTGAATTTGATGAAACGAACCATAAAGCTAGTGCTTTGATGAGAGCGATAGAAGCTGCTGAATCTACTATTGAGGAATTGAAATGATTTTATTGATAGATAATTATGACAGTTTTACATATAACCTTTACCAATATCTGTGTGAACTTGGCGCTGAAGTGGAAGTAGTTCGCAATGACAAGATAACCCTAAAAGAAATAGAACAAAAACAACCGAAAAAAATTGTTGTATCTCCTGGTCCAAGAAGGCCCGAAAATGCTGGTATATCAAATGATGTCATTAAGCATTTTGGGGAATTTATTCCGATATTGGGGGTTTGTCTTGGACATCAATGCGTAGGTTATTCTTATGGGGGCAGCATAGTTGGCGCTGGTGAAATAATGCATGGTAAAACATCACTGATCAGTCATGATGGAAAGGGAGTATTTAATGGGCTACCTAATCCCTTTGAAGCGATACGATATCATTCTCTCGCCGTTTACAAAGATGATTTACCTGAAGAGTTGGAAGTCACAGCGTGGACAGATAATGGACTTATTATGGGTGTGAGGCACGTTAATTTCCCAGTTGAAGGAATACAGTTTCATCCTGAATCTATAATGACAGGTGTGGGTAAGGACTTACTGAATAACTTTATTACTATGAATGTGGAACGGGAGTGATAAGTTGATAAAGGTATACATATCTAAGCTTGTTCAAGGGGAAGATTTAAGTTTTAAAGAGTCTATAGATGTGATGACCCAAATAATGGAGGGGGAATCAACTCCTGCTCAGCTTGGGTCTTTTCTTACTGCATTGGCATTGAAAGGAGAGACAGTTGATGAAGTAGCTGGTATGGCTTCTGTCATGAGGGACAAGTCCACCAAAGTTGTTGCTAGCGGGGATTTGGTTGATACGTGTGGGACTGGTGGAGATGGGCTTCGAACTTTTAATATATCTACAGCATCCGCTTTCGTATGTGCGGGCCATGGGGCTAAAGTGGCAAAACATGGAAATAGGGCAATGTCAGGTAAGACCGGAAGTGCAGACGTATTAGAGGCTCTTGGTGCTAGTATCAATCTTTCGTCTGAATCAGTTTCCGAATGTATATTCAAGACGGGATTTGGATTTATCTTTGCTCAGGGATTTCACCCTTCGATGAAATATGCTGCTGGACCACGAAGGGATATTGGTATTCGGACGGTTTTTAATATCCTTGGCCCTTTGACGAATCCAGCCGGGGCAAAGAGACAAGTGATTGGAGTTTCCGATGAGTCTGTTGGAGAGTTGATGGCCAACGTTTTGGGGAAACTTGGAAGTGAAAGAGCATTGATAATTCATGGTGGAGATGGGTTGGATGAGATCACAATCACTGGAAACTCGACAGTATGGGAATTATGTTCAGAGAGCGTTACTGTTGACCAAATTGACCTGGAAGAACTTGGTTTTACAAAAAGTAATATCAATACCATTCAGGTAGACAGTGCTAAGGAAAGTGCAGATGTGATTATGGGTGTTCTATCTGGTGCAAAAAATTCAGCGACAGATGTGGTGTTGCTGAATGCTGCAGCTGGATTGGTAGTTTCCGGACTATCAAAAAATTTGGTGGCAGGGATAAGTGATGCTCGAGCTTCTATTGATAGTGGAAGTGCATTACATGCATTGCGTTCTTACGTAGAAATAAGCAATTCTTTAAGTGAATGAAATGATCAGCAAAGATTCACCGGACATTTTGAAAGAGATTGTTAAAGAAAAGGAAATTCGTGTAAGCCAGCGTAAGATAGCATTACCAATTGCGAATCTGCGCAGTAAAGTGGATCGAACTTCTATACCATTCAATTTCGCTGGACGCTTAATGGGAAACTCCATCAGAGTAATAGCGGAAATAAAAAAAGCATCACCATCGAAAGGAATATTTAGAGAGGAATTAGACGTATGTGAATTATCTTCTACCTACGTCCAAAATGGTGCTGCGGCAATATCAGTTCTGACTAATGAAGATCACTTTATGGGCAGTATAGAAGATCTAGCAGAGGTAAGTGAGACGGTACATCCGGATGGAGTACCCGTTTTACGCAAGGAATTTATATTTGATGAATATCAGATATATGAGGCTCGAGCATTTGGGGCGGATGCAATACTTTTAATCGTTTCTATGTTATCAGAGTCACAAATTGGTGAATTCATGGACATTGCTAACTCTTTGTACTTGCAATGTCTTGTTGAGATTCATGATGAAGACGAGCTAGAAATAGCTGTGAATTGTGGGGCAGAGGTGATTGGTATCAATAATCGCAATCTACACTCATTTAAAACTAGTATTTCAGTTACGGAGAATTTAGCTCCAAAAATTCCTGGTAACGCCATTATTGTAAGTGAAAGTGGAATAGCTACGAAAAATGATGCTGAAAGAGTATTTCGGGCTGGTGCAGCTGCCATTTTGGTGGGAGAATCGTTGGTAACAGCTCCAGATGCTGGCCAGGCTTTAAGGTCATTATTGTGACTGAGTTCAAAATATGTGGAATATCAAAGACTGAACACGCGGTTGCTGCTCGTAAATATGGTGCTTACTGGATTGGATTTGTTTTTGTACCCGGTGTTAGGAGAGAGATATCCGTTGAAAAAGTTAAAGATATAATTGGCCAATATAGAAATATAACCGGACCTGGTGGGCCTGGCCTCGTAGGCTTGTTTGCAAACCAGCCACTTAGTGATGTTAGCTATATATCCGGTGAATGTAACTTGGATTACGTTCAGTTGTGTGGGGATGAGGATGAAACGTACTGGAGGCAACTTGATATTCCAATAATAAAACAAATAAAAGTTGCTTCTGTGGGTAACAAGTCAAAAAATGTTGCAAATTTGCGTCAAAGGGTAGGAAATGCCTTGGACAAGGATACTATTCCATTGCTAGATCGATTAGAAAAAGGGAAACTAGGAGGAACAGGCAAATCTTTTGATTGGTCTGTGGCGGCAGAATTGCCAGATGATTGGGACTACATGGTAGCTGGAGGATTGGGTACAGCTAATGTAGCAGATGCTATAACTCAGTTGAGTCCTTGGGCCGTTGATGTCTCAAGTGGGGTAGAGACGAATGGGAAAAAAGACATAAATAAAATTAGAGAATTCGCAAACAAGGTTGTTTCCATGAATGAATCCAAATAATGGGGTATTTCTAATAGGAGATACTTTGTCACTGAATTAGATAGTAATTGATTTATGGTAAGGAGTTATATATGTCATATTCATTTAACCATGTCCATCTAAAATCTCCCGATCCAGGCGCAACAGCTGATTGGTATGTCAGGGTTTTTGACTTTACAGTGATAAGCGACGCCATAAGGCCGTACGGAGATAGGTTTATCCGATGTGAAACAACTGACGGTATCGTAGTAAATATTTCAGGGGCGCGTGATGGTGAAGTGCTAGGAGAAGGAGACTCTTCCCCGCATCATGGACTCGAACACTTCGGCATCAATGTTGATAACATGGATGAAGAATTAGACCGATTAAAAAGTTTTGGTGCGGAAGTATTAGAAGGGCCTATAAGTGTACCTAATGGTCCGGTAATAGCATTCGTCAAAGCTCCGGATGACGTAAGAATTGAATTACTTCAGTTACCTTAAATAAAGTATTCATCAATGAGAGGTTTTTATTAACATGAGTAGGATCACATATTATACCGACCCTAATAATAAACCTGTAGGATTTTCTCCAGGTGTGCGTGCCGGAAACTTGGTTTTTATATCGGGACAGGTGTCTCTAGATGCGGCCGGCGCATTGGTTGGTGAAGGTGACTGTAAAGAGCAAGCTAAACAATGCTTTCAAAACATTGAATCTATAGTCACATGTTCAGGGGGATCGTTAGATGATATTGTGAAGATTACGTCATTTATGGTTAATTCTCGGGACTATCCTGATTATGCAAAAGTAAGGCAAAACTTGTTCCCCAATGATGGGCCTGCTAGCAGCACCGTTTTTATAAATGGTTTGGTCGACCATAGATTTCTCATTGAAATAGAAGCCATTGCCAATATTGATTGAAAATGGAAATAGACTGTATATTTTGTAGCATTTATGCGGGGGAAATCCCTACTGAATTCTTGTACAGTGACGATAAGTGTTTTGTCATACGAGATATCAATCCTGTTGCCAGAATTCACTTATTGGTAATACCTACGGATCACATCGAATATATGAATGATTCTCCCGATATGGTAAAAATGGTGGTTCGTGATTTGTTTTCTGCGGCTATTACTGTATCTGAATCAGAAGGTGTGGCAGAAACAGGATATAGATTGATCATTAATCAGAAAGAAGATGGAGGCCAGGAAGTACCTCATCTACATATGCATTTACTAGGTGGTGAATTACTAGGATCCTTGGACTAAATATTTGCAGACATTATTTGATTCAATAGGCTATTTAAGTGAACCTCTGCCTGAAGGACTTAAAGATCATATTGCGCGGACGTGCAAATTAGGGGAAGAACTTGCCTTGATACATGGTGCGGATGTTGTTAGGTGTGATATGGCTATTAAAGCTCATGATTTATTTCGTCACAACACTGATGAGGAATTGCTCAAACGTTCTAGAGACTTGAACATAACTATACATGCGGTGGAGTACAATGATCCTATACTTCTACATGGTCCAATTGCAGCCAATATCTTGATGGAAAGCCTAAAATGCCCATATAAAGATGTTATTGATGCTGTAAAGTATCACACTACCGGAAGGCCAGATATGTCTCTTGTGGAAAAAATTGTTTTCATAGCTGATAAAGTGGAGCCAGCCAAAGTGAAGTCCAATGATAGCCTTGGCCCAATATCGGAGCTTGCTAAAGTGGATCTAGAAAAATCAATAGAAATGTATTTATCATTTCGTATAAGGGAGAGGATTGAGGGCGGACACTTGGTTCATCCACTTGCGATAGAAACATGGAATTGCTTGGTTGTCTCAACCGCTAATAAAACTTATGAACCCTAAGCATTTTCTATTGTCTTAATTTCTGATTTTATATCAGCTCCATCTATAGTAATTGCTGCCAGAGTACAGTTAACCATAAATGATTTATAACCTTGTCCTGGGTTCACAAATAAAGTATTGTCTATAGTCTTTTGTAATGGCTCATGAGTGTGCCCAAATAATATTAAATCAGGTTTCACATTGAAATCGTTGAAGAGTTCGTGTAGTGGAAATTCCGGCCCTCCCCAGGCAGGATGTGTGATTCCAATAAGAACGTCTTCCACTTGGATGCTTTGAACATATGGGAGTGAATTTCGTATATCAACTGGATCCGAATTTCCATGCACTAGAATAGCATTTTGTGCCGTTTGCAAGAATCCATTCACTACATCTTGCTTTGTTATGTCTCCACAATGTACGGAAATGTTAGACTGTGCGATCTCTTCCTTTATTGTACTGTGTACCTCTTCCCACTTCTGACAATGGGTGTCTGAAATTACTGTTATAGTCGTAGTCATATCATTTTCACATTATGGGCATCAATTACTTTTATCGGTTTAGCCCAGTCCTCATCCTGTCAAGAATTGCGTGAGCAACTTCGTATTTCGGCATTAGAGGCAGGTGTTCTATGGAACTGTCCGCATGAATTAACGTGACTTTATTCGTGTCCACAGAGAATCCGCTATCTGCAGAAGTGATGTCATTAGCCACTATTAGATCCAACCCCTTTGTTATGATCTTAGATTTCGCATTGACTTCTAAGTCTTCACTTTCTGCAGCGAATCCAATTTTGATTAAATCCTTCGATTTAACTTCGGCAATTATGTCAGGGTTTTGTATCAGTTCAATTGACCAGCTTTTTTTACCATCTTTCTTTTCCTTGTTGAAGCTTCGACTTTTGGGTCTCCAATCGGCGACTGCTGCGGCCATTATGATGGCATCAGCATCAAGGCATGCTTCGTCAACAGCGGTTTTCATTTCCAGGGCATTTTCGATGTGTTCCATATGAATTCCCACTGGTTGTTCCATGTTTGAAGGCGCTGATATTAGGGTGACATAAGCACCACGATCCCTTGCTGCCTCAGCCAGGCTGTACCCCATTCGACCAGAAGATCTGTTTGTGATTGATCTAACTGCGTCAATTGGTTCGACGGTTCCTCCTGCAGTGACGACCAGTTTTACTCCCTCTAGATCTCCATGTTTTCCTAAAGTCATTCGGCATGAGTCAACTAGTTCATTGACTTCGATTAGGCGTCCCATCCCGATTAAACCTGAAGCTAACCTTCCCTTTGCGGGGCCCGCTATAAATACGTTACGTTGAATGAGTTTAGCTAGATTTTCCTGTAATGCAGGGGAGTTAAACATGTTCGCATCCATAGCTGGAGCGATTATTAACGGAGCCTGAGTGGCCATAATAGTGGCATCAAGCGCATTGCTTGCTATTCCGTTTGCAATTTTTCCAATTGTGTTTGCAGTGCATGGTGCGACGATAACTAGGTCGGTACTTTCTGCCAGCGCGACGTGATTTACCGCTACCGGTGAATTCGGGTCAAACAGATCTGTAGTAACAGGTCTATGAGTAATGTTCATAAAGGCAAGCGGATTCACAAAATGGGTTGCAGATTGCGTCATAACTACATCCACTTTAGCCTCTGCTTGAGTTAACTTGCTGGCAAGATCTAAAGCTTTGTAATTAGCAATGCTACCAGTGACACCTAGTACTATTTTTGCATTTTTTATCGGATCAACCATGTGATTCACTTTGGTCGGTTATGAGTTCATTTTGTGCACTATTTGGAGCCCTTTGAGGGTTAATTCTTGGTCTACTTGATCAAACATACCTACTTCGTCCGCTATTATGTCAGACATCCCTCCTGTCGCTATTACATTTGAATTTTCATCTAATTCATGTTTAAAGCGTTTTATCATGCCTTTTATGAGTTCTGAATATCCTAGTACAAGGCCTGATTGGATTGAGTGTTGAGTGTTTCTGCCTATTGCCGTTTCAGGAGGTATGAGTTCAACACGTCGTAATTGGGATGTAGATCGGAACAAAGCGTCCCCAGATACACCGATGCCAGGTGCGATTGCACCACCAATATACTCGCCTTTGGATGTTATGGCATCAAACACTGTTGCAGTTCCTAGATCAACAACTATTACAGGGCCTCCATATATTGTTACCGCTGCGGCTGCATCTATGATTCTGTCGGCTCCGACATCTCGGGGACCATCATAGTTTATTTTTATTCCCGTTTTTGTACCTGCACCAACGATCAAAGGGGGCGTATCAAAATATCTGTTACAGAGGCTACCAAAAGTTGGAGTTAAAGGAGGTACGACGCTACACATGCATATGTCCTGTATAGCCTTAGGATCTAACCCAGATGACATTATCATCTGGGTTACAAGTAAGCCATATTCGTCTGAAGTCCGACTAGAGTTTGTTGAAATTCGCCAAGTGGCTTTCAATTGCTCGGCTGCGAAAAGGCCAAGCGTTATATTTGTGTTGCCGATGTCAACTGCTAGTAACATATAGTGCAGTCTAATTACCGTAGATCACTTTTTTACAACGTAGTTTTTGTTTCTAGACCAATTCTTTTTCAGAAGTTTACTGGCGTCTAGCAATTTGTCTAATGTGGGGAAAATGGAATCTCTAAGTCGTTGAAACCCAAGGACTTTAGCGGCTTCTTTGGCAGCTGATTGTCCAGATATTTGATTTTTTTCTCGATCGCCCCAAGCATCATTAACTTTGACGTCCCAATCTATAGGTAGATCGTCTGAATTGCTGTAGCTGTCTTCTTGGCTATGCTTATCGTTCGATTGTCGTATTATACGAGGGGCCACATTTGGAGATGTTGGAGAGTTTGTTCCATGTAGGAGCTTTTTTTGAGGTTTATGCTCCTCGGTGTTTAAGGCCACAGTGAAGTCGGTTCCCTCATGGAGTGTCACGGTTACTTCTGGCCGTGACAACAAGAATTCTCTAAATGATCGATGTCTTAGCTGTTTGTAGCTGAAACTAGGGTCTATTCGCATCATGGTTTGTGCAAGTTTAGTACCTAGGGCATTACCGTCTGCGTCAGTGGTTGCTTCCACGGCACGTTCCAATAGTTCTCCCAGTGAATCCTCACTGGTTTCGATTATTTCTGACTTAGCTGAGACTGGTAGTTTTTTTGGTCTCCGATTGTATCTGGTATTTCTGGAGGTATTACGTGTATGTTCATCAATTTCAAGGAAAATGTATCTGTCACAAGACTTGACCATAGTTGTAGAGGTTACAGCTTCTCTGCCAGCACCAATTACACTTTTTCCTGATCCTCTCAAGTGATTTACTAGAGGTACGAAATCGCTATCTGACGAGACAATCACAAACGTATCTACTTGGGCACTGTGCAGCAATTCTACAGCGTCAATGGTAAGTTTTATGTCACAGGAATTTTTTCCGGATCTGGTACCCCGATAATTGTGAACTGCTTCCACTCCAAGTTCTATGAGTCTTTCCTGTCCCTTTTTTTGTGCGGACCAATCTGCGTAAGCTCGTTTGACAATAATTCTGCCAAGACCTGATAACTGTTCTACCAGATTCTGCATCGAATCAATGCCAACGTTTTCATAATCTATTAAGAGAGCAATGTTTGAATCAGTCAATTGAACCACTCATGTTTGGCTAAGTATAAGCTGAACATATTTCTTCATTTTTTGTTAAAAATACTAATGAATTATACCATCCAGTGTTTGAGTCAGTTTTTTGACAGCATTATGTCCGTTCTTGCAAACCCTTTTTCCACCTTTTTCCACCTTTACTTATCTTGAAAGTCTAATTAGCAATATTGTTAAATGGATTCGCCCACAATGATTATAAGGTTGATAGCGGAATGGAATGTCATTACCCTCATGATATAGAATGATATACCGGTTTGTTTATGTCGTTAACAAAGTGTTGATTCTGGCTTTGTGTGTGAATGACAATTGATTGGGTTTTATTTTTTCAGATTGAAAGTTAGAAAAATGATTTATTGGAGGATGCGTTATGGCTACTAAAGCCAAAGTAACGGCCCTTACCCCTTACCAAGTTAAACGTTATAGTCGCCACATCATAATGCCTCAAGTAGGTAGTGTGGGGCAAAGGAAATTACTGGACGCGAAGGTACTTTTGGTAGGTGCTGGAGGTCTTGGATCCCCGATAGCGATTTATTTAACTCTCGCTGGTGTAGGCACCGTTGGTATTGTTGATTTTGATGATGTGGACGTAACTAATTTGCAAAGGCAGATTCTTCACTATGATCAGGATATTGGTAGGCCAAAGGTTGAATCTGCTGTAAATACCCTTAAGGCTTACAATCCTGATACAGTAGTCAACGTCCATGAAGAGCCTATATCTTCAGTGAACGCTATGGAGATCATGAAGGATTATGACATAGTAGTAAATGGAGCTGACAATTTTCCAACTCGTTATCTAGTGAATGATGCTGCATATCTTTCAAATAAACCGTTAGTCGATGGCAGTATATTGCTTTTTGATGGACAAGCTACTACGTATTTGCCAGGTAAAGGGTGCTATAGATGTTTATTTCCTACTCCTCCCCCTCCTGGTGAAGTTCCTAGTTGTGCCGAAGCAGGAGTCCTTGGAATGTTGCCAGGTATGGTAGGAACTGTTCAGGCGACAGAAGTTGTGAAATTAGTACTTGGGGTTGGAGAATCTTTGTCTGGGCGACTTTTATTGATAGACGCTCTTAGCATGGATTTTAGAACAGTGAAGATAAGAAGGAATCCCGAGTGCCCACTCTGTGGCGATACTCCAGAAGTTACTGAACTTATAGATTATGAAGCCTTTTGTGGTGGGGCTTCCTTAACAGGGTAGTGTGGACACAACAGCTTATCCCAGTAGTGAGTGAAATTGTCCATTGCCGAATTTAACAATAACTTAATAGTTAAATATTAAATTGAGTGTGTTTGGGCATGTGGCTGATATAATTCTGGGATTATATGTAGTCTCGTATTAGGTAATTTACTATATTGAAAATTTACACAAAATCTGGTGATGCAGGGGAAACAGGGCTCTTCTATGGAGGCCGTGTACCCAAAAATGATCCTCGATGTGAGGCATATGGCCAGACAGACCATGCGGTATGTGCGATGGGATTGGCTCGGTCTTTATGTTCCGATGAAAAAGTAAAAAAAATATTACTTGAAGTACAGAATCATATGTTTACGGTGGGGGCAGAACTTGCCGTTGAGGAACAGCATTATGAAAATCTGAAAAGAACTTACAACACGGTTTCTTCAGATATGGTTATAAAACTTGAATCTTTTATCGATGAACTCTCTTGTGAGGTCGAACTCCCTCCTAATTTTATTTTGCCCGGAGCTAGTCCGGGATCTGCGTCTTTGGATTTAGCTCGGGCTTCGATTAGAACAGCCGAGCGTCGCATTATAGGGTTGGATGAATTGGGTATTTTGAATAATAAGACGATTATTTCCTATATTAATCGGCTTTCTGACTTGCTGTTCATGTTGGCAAGATACGAGGATAAGGATCTGCCTGTTGAGGTGATTACTGGTCAGAAATTGGATGAATAACACTGTTACATCGCCAACTATAGCGGTGATAGATTATCAAGCGGGCAATATACGAAGCGTTTCGAATGCATTGAAAAAATCCGGAGCAAATGTGTTAGTTACTTCGGATGTTGCGGAGATAGAAGGCGCTGATGGAATGGTTTTCCCGGGGCAAGGTTCATGTCCCACTTCTATGGGTAGTTTGAAGTCCAATGGTCTAGATAAATCTATTATTAAGTTTATAGGCTCAGGCAAGCCATTCCTTGGAATTTGCCTTGGTTTGCAATTATTACTTGATAGATCAGAGGAAGGCAATGAGGATTGTCTAGGGGTATTAGAGGGAAATGTGATTAAACTCCCAAGTAATCAGAAAATACCGCATATGGGATGGAATAGGGTTTCATTGGATACGAATCATCAGGTTTTTAAAAATTTGCCCACGGACCCTTTTTTTTATTTCGTGCATAGCTATTACGCTGAACCTTCGGACCGAACAATAGTGTGCGGGAAAACCTACTATGGGATTGAGTTCTGCAGTGCAGTACATTATGAGAATGTTATAGCGGTTCAATTTCATCCCGAAAAAAGTGGGGATGTGGGACTCACGATTTTCAGGAATTTTGTGTATTGGGTAAATAATTTTAATTTAGGTGCAAATCCATGGATATAATACCGGCTATTGATATTCGTGATGGCAAATGTGTTCGATTGCTCCAGGGAGATTATTCGAAAGAAACTGTGTTTGGGAAAGATCCTGTAGAAATGGCTTTGCGTTGGGAATCAGAGGGTGCTGATTGGCTTCATATAGTTGATTTGGACGGTGCGAGGGATGGCGATAGTAAGAATAAACAAGTTATACAAAAAATATGTGAAGTGACTAATGCATCAATACAAGTTGGGGGTGGAGTCAGGACCTTAAATTTGGCCCAACGTTACAAAAATATGGGGGTGTCTAGGGTGATTTTAGGCACCATAGCGATTTCATCGCCTGATATTGTTAACGAAATTATAGAACACTTGGGTAGTAATTTTGTGATTGTTGGGGTTGATGCAAGAGAAGGTTACTTGGCTTCTAATGGATGGACTGTTCAGAGTGATATATTTGTAGAAGATCTTATACTTGACATGATTAGAATTGGGGTATCTCGATTTTTGTACACAGATATTGCTAGGGATGGCACTTTGACACAACCAAATTATGAGCTTGTTGAAAAATTAGTCTCTATAACTTCTACGAACATAATTGCTGCCGGTGGAATCTCATCTTTGGGGGATTTAGTAAAATTGTCTAAGATTGGGGTTGAGGCATCCGTTATAGGGAAGGCCATTTATACAGGAGATATACAGTTATCAGAGGCGTTGCAAAAGGTAGTATAAATCCTAATTTTGTTTCGCTAAAGTGGGGGTTCTATGCCAAAAAAGGTTTTGAATGGTTCCGGATTGATTCAATATAGACCAACGATCACAGAGTTAGATATTTATCATATTATGTCCCTATTACCCGTAATGCCTTATCACAACATAACTGAATTAGGTTGTGGTGACGGTGCTATTACTGTCCCTTTGGCTAAGTTGGTTTATAGAGGAAAAGTATCAACTTTTGATACCGTCAAAAAAAGACTAACTATTACTCGAAAATCAGTAAAAGAAAATAGATTGACTAATGTGAAGGTGAATTATGCTGAAGAAGGCAATTGTTTAGATGTCGGTGACGAAAGGTTCGATGGTGTGATGTCATCATTCCATCTGCATGCTTCTAACCGACCGTACACCTTGCTAAAAGATTCTATTAATTCTCTTAAAAAAGGAGGTTGGTTGGCACTTGTTGATTGGCACAAGGATGCCACTAGTGACCAATCACCTCCAGTCAAATTTAGGATAGGTCAAGATAAATCACGGAATATAGTGGAAAAATTAGGGTGCTCATTCTACATACAGCATGATTTGTCTGACTCTATCTATATGCTTATATTCCGGAAATAGGTAAATATGATGAGTAATATCAACCTATGTTGACCAAACGTATAATTCCTTGTCTGGATGTCGATCAAGGTCGGGTGGTGAAAGGGGTTAGTTTTGTCAATTTACGTGATGCAGGAGATCCAGTGGAACTGGCCAAATTTTATTATGATGAGGGTGCAGATGAGATTGTTTTTCTGGATATTACAGCTTCTTCAAGTCAAAGAAAAACTATCGTTGACGTAGTTGAGAGAGTCTCTGCTGAAATATTTATCCCGCTCACCGTGGGTGGTGGAATTAGGACTATTACTGATATTCGGGAAATGCTTGAGTCCGGGGCGGACAAAGTTTCTATAAATACTGCTGCAATTAGTGATCCAAAACTTATAAACAATGTGACAACCCACTATGGTGCCCAATGTATAGTACTCGCAATAGATGCTAAACGGATCGTAACCCCTTTTGTCAGAGATCAAGGGAACGTAAAGGTTTTAACAGATATAGCCGTTGACGAAGATTCTATTTGGGAAGTATATTCTCACGGTGGGAGAGTCCCAACGGGTATTGATGTGGTCAAATGGTCAAAGTATGGAAACCAGGCAGGCATAGGAGAGATATTGTTGACCAGTATGGATATGGATGGTCAGCAAGAGGGGGATGATTTGCCTCTGCTGAAGACGGTTTCAGATTCTGTAAATGTACCTGTGATTGCTAGTGG
>MDTE01159787.1_pt1 | contig 33397 bp, 25 predicted proteins | sample 811231 | NCBI WGS metagenome assembly MDTE01 (sample SAMN05326651, study PRJNA326480) | marine metagenome | isolation source: seawater | place: Indian Ocean: Red Sea | collected 2010
CACGCCCAGTGTCAGCAGGAATCCGAGATCGATGCGACCGGCCGCCTCGCGCCAACGACGACGCGCCAGCAGTCGCAACAACACCAGGTCGACGTGACTGATCGCCGAGACAAGCCGATCGTAAAAGCCCAGTACCATCGCCACGGTCCCGCCAGAGACGCCGGGAACCGCATCGGCTACGCCCATCAGCACGCCACCGGCCACCAGGCCGATCCACCCCCGCCGTCGAGTCGGCTGTTTTGCGGCCTGGCTCCCGCCCTGATCTTCAGCCGTGACATCCGCCCGCGCCGGTGACTCCGGCGGTGACGTTTCATCCTGGGGGTGCGAAGGATCGGTCAACGAACCGGGAACTTGGTTGAAGAAGAGTGGCTTGCCCCTGCGAGCGTGACGTCCGAGAATATCGGTGCGGTGGGGAGCCATCTGGGCCACTCCACCAATTGTTGTGCGCCCCGTGCGGGCGTGCATGGTAGTCGCCGCGCTGCGAGGCGCGAAGAGGAGGGGGGAGGACCAGGCCATCAAGGGTCCCGGCACCAGGCTTGACCTTGACGTGCGACGCCTGTGGCGGTGTCCCAGCTGTCAACGTGTCCTCAAGACCGCAGGTCACGTCACCTCGCGACGCTGCCCCATCGATGGTGCGTTCATGCAGCTCGACGACAGCGCTCAACGTGCCGCACGCCGTTTCAGCTTTCCCCCGATCTCCATCGAGGATGTCGATGACCCGATTGACGATGCGACTCGTGTGATCGAAGACCAGGACGTCGCTCCGGCCAACGATGACGGCCGGCCGAGAAAGCAGTCTCGTAAGCAGAAGCGACGGCGACGGCGCAACCAGCAATCGGACACGCCGGAGGGTGTGGAGACGGACGCAGCACCTTCCGGGCCTCCCGAGGACTCTCCTGACGAGTCGGGTGAGTGACGTGAGTCGGCGGAAGGCACGTGAGCGTCACATGGCAGGTCGCGTCAAAGGAGGAGAAGCGGCGGATATCGAGATCCGCGGCGCCCGAGAGCACAACCTCCGCAACGTCAACCTGACGCTGCCCCGCAATCGACTCATCGTCATGACCGGAGTCAGCGGGTCCGGCAAGAGCTCGCTCGCCTTCGACACCCTGTACGCGGAGGGCCAGAGACGTTACGTCGAGAGCCTCTCCAGTTACGCCCGGCAGTTTCTCGGTCAACTCCCCAAACCCGACGTCGATCGCGTCAGCGGCCTCGCACCTTCCATCTCGATCCAACAAAAGTCGGCGAGCCGGAATCCCAGAAGCACGGTCGGGACGATCACCGAGATCCAGGACTACCTCCGCGTCCTGTTCGCACGCGTCGGACGACCCGGCTGTGCGAAGTGTGGACGCGAGATCAGGGCCCAGACGACCGAACAGATCATCGAATCGATTGGACGGCTCGATCCGGGAACCCGGTTCAGCATTCTCGCGCCGCTGGTACAGAGACAGAAGGGCGAATACCGGGACCTGTTTGACGACCTGCTCAAGCAGGGCTTTGTGCGAGCGCGCGTCAACGGCAATCTCGTCGCGCTCGCAGATGACCTGGGCCTGGATCGCCAGATGAGACATACGATCGAGCTGGTGGTCGATCGTCTCATCAGCAGTCGGGGCGGACGGAACCGTTTGGCCGAGGCGGTCGAAACGGCGCTGCGGATGGGGCACGGCACTCTGCTGGTCGCCACCTCGGATGACGCGGCACCGGTGCCGGGGGCTGACGGAGATGCCGCCGACCGGCGGCCGGGCACAACCGATACGCTTTACAGTGCCCTGTATGCCTGTGCCCCTTGCGGAATCAGCTACGAGCCTCCCACGCCACAGCTCTTCAGCTTCAACAGCCCGCTGGGGATGTGCCTGGACTGCAATGGCCTCGGCCGACGCCACGAGTTTCTTCCCGAGGCAGTCGTCAACGAACCGGACAAGTCGCTCTGGAAAGGAGCGATCGGGCTCGTGGGAGCCATTGGCCGGATCGGCCGATGGCGCAAACACATCTTCCAGGGCGCCGCCGCCGCCATCGAAGCCGACCTCGGTCTCGCACCCGACTCGCTGCTGCAAACTCCCTGGCGGGAACTCCCCGCAGACGCCAGACACCTGGTGCTCTACGGCACCGGCGACCGCCACATCACCTACGCCTGGCGATATCGGGGTGGTGTCTGGAAACACGGTGGCACCTTTGACGGTGTCATCCCGAAACTGCTCGAGTCGTACCACAAGACCAACAACCCGATGCGGAGGCGGCAGCTGGAAAAGGCCATGCAGTTCGCCGACTGCTCCGCTTGCCGCGGCACAAGACTCAATGGACAGGCGCAAGCCGTCACGATCACCACCGCCAACACCGAATTTGGCAAGCAACGTTCTCGGCGACGCAAGAGTCTCCCCGAAGTGTGTGCACTGTCGATCGGCGACGCTGCGGCGTTTTTCGAGGATGTTGAGCTCGACGACACCGGTCACCTGATCGCCTCGGAAGTGCTCAAGGAGATCCGTGCTCGGCTCGGCTTCCTGCTGCGATGCGGCCTCGACTACCTCGCACTCGACCGATCCGCTCCCACGCTCTCCGGCGGTGAAACGCAACGGATCCGCCTGGCGGGGCAGATCGGTAGCGGCCTCGTCGGCGTCGTCTACGTTCTCGATGAACCCTCGATCGGGCTCCACCCTCGGGATAACAACCTGCTCCTCGAAAGCCTTTGCGACCTGAGAGACCAGGGAAATACGGTGATCGTCGTCGAGCACGACGAGGAGACAATGCGGGCGGCCGACCACATCGTTGACTTCGGACCCGGACCCGGAATCCGCGGAGGCCGCGTGGTTGCCGAGGGGACACTCGCGGAGATCAAAAAGAACCCCAGGAGCGTGACCGGCCGGTACCTGGTCGGTCAAGACACGATCCCCGTCCCCGACGCACGTCGACAGCTCGATGACCGACGCCTCGAGATCAAGGCCGCCCGCCACAACAACCTCCGTGGCATCAATGTGACGATCCCCCTGGGCGGCTTTGTCTGTATCACCGGAGTGAGCGGTTCCGGCAAGAGCTCGCTGGCCAGCGACATTCTCTGGCAAGTTCTCAACCGGGATCTCAACAAGGGAAAGGGCGATCCCGGGACACACAGCGATATCCTGGGACTCGAATACCTCGACCGGGCCATCAACATCGACCAGGCACCTATCGGTCGAACGCCCCGGTCCAACCCGGCCACTTACGTCAAGCTACTCGACGCCGTTCGCGACCTGTACAGCAAATTGCCCGAGGCCAGGGCGAGGGGATACAAGCCCGGGCGATTCAGCTTCAACGTCGACAAGGGCCGCTGCGAGGCTTGCGAGGGATACGGCGCCAATCGACTCGAAATGGACTTCCTGGCCGACATCTGGGTCACCTGTCCGGTCTGCGAGGGCCGGCGATTTCACCACGAGACGCTCGAGGTCAGGTTCCGGGGCAAAAACATCGCCGAGGTGCTCGAGATGGATGTCCAGGAAGCCCTCGAGCACTTCGAAAACCATCCGAGGGTCTCGCGACTGCTCACCACGCTCCGTGACGTCGGACTCGAATACCTCAAGCTCGGCCAGCCCTCCCCGACTCTCTCGGGTGGAGAAGCCCAGAGAATCAAGCTCGCTCGAGAATTGGGTAAGAGATCCACCGGGAGCACCATGTACCTGCTCGACGAACCGACCACCGGCCTGCACTTTGCGGACATCAGCAAGCTGCTGGACGTGCTCCACGGATTTGTCGACAACGGCAATTCCGTCCTCGTCGTTGAACACAACCTCGATGTGATCAAGACCGCCGACTGGGTCATCGATCTCGGTCCGGAAGGAGGAGCCGGTGGAGGGCGTGTTGTCGTCGCAGGAACTCCAGAAACAGTGGCCCAGTGCGACGCGTCCCACACCGGCGAGGCACTCGCCGACCTGCTGCCCGGCGTCAGGCGTCGCCAACGCCGCCCTGGCACCAGTTCTGGCGCAACCCACAGGCAACCCGCTACACGGAAACGGAAGAAGGCCGAAGTGAACCGGATCGCCGTCCGAGGCGCCCGACAACACAACCTCAAGGACGTCAGCCTCCTTCTCCCCAGGAACCAGTTTCACGTCTTCTGCGGACCCAGCGGCAGCGGCAAGTCCTCTCTCGCCATGGACACGCTGTACGCCGAGGGTCAGCGGCGATATGTCGAGAGCCTGTCGGCCTACGCCCGGCAGTTCCTGGGCCAGATGCCCAAGCCCCGAGTCGAGCAGGTCACCGGTCTTTCACCGGCGATTGCCATCGAACAAAAGAACACGGGAACCACGCCGAGATCCACGGTGGGGACCGTCACCGAGATTTACGACTACCTCCGGGTTCTGTTCACAAGATTGGGCACCAGGCATTGCCCAGATTGCCAACGACCGATCTCCAGACAGACCACCGACGAGGTCATCGGTCGGGTCAGGTCGCTGCCCGAAGGACGCCGTGTGCTCGTCCTGGCTCCTCAGCAGGTTCGAGTCGGACAGGAGTATGACAGCCTGTGGAGATCGCTCCGCGAGGACGGATTCCTGAGAGTGCGGATTGATGGAACAACCTGCCGAATCGAGGATGTGCCCGACATCGATCGTCAACGACGTCACACCGTCGAAGTCGTCGTCGATCGCATCACCCCAGGTCGCACGTCACGCACCCGGATAGCCGACGGGGTCGAGCTCGCCCTAAGCCTCGGTCGCGGCGAAATGCGAATCGCAACCGAAGACCCCGATCGAGACGAGGCGGAGTGGGCCGTCGAACCGTTCAGCCTGCACGCCGCCTGCGAGTCCTGTGGTCGCAGCTTCGAGGAACTCTCGCCCAACCACTTCTCGTTCAACAGCTCGCTCGGCTGGTGCTCGGCCTGCGAGGGACTTGGCACGCAACAGGGTACCAATCTCGCAGCACTCGTTGCCGACGAATCGCGAACCCTCGAAGAAGGAGCCGTCTCGGCCTGGCCCGAACCATCCTCCGTCCCCCAGTTCCGCGCAATCCTCAAAGCGCTCTCCAAGACCTTCGGTCTTGAAACCCAAGTCCCCTTTTCTCAGCTCTCTGACACCGATCGCCACCTTGTGCTGTATGGCACAGGTGATCGCTGGTTCAACGTCCGGCTGCCGGAAAAGACGACCGTGGCGATGCAGTACAAGGGTCTCTATCCGGCGATCGAGGAGGCATCTCGAGTTTCGAGATCCTACCGCGGCCGACTGCTGGATCTCGTCGGTGAAGTCGATTGCTCCACCTGTGGAGGCCATCGGCTCAGGCCAGATGTCGCTGCCGTCAGGCTCGGCGACCACACCCTCGGAGGCTTTTGCCGGCTTCCTCTCGGCCAGGCACTCGAGATACTCAAGACGGTCAAGCTTGATCGAGACCAGAAACGCATCGCGGGTGACCTGCTCCGCGAGGCCACGAGTCGGCTCAAGTTCCTCGTCGATGTCGGACTCGACTACCTCACGCTCGACCGCCCGTTTCCGACACTTTCGGGAGGGGAGAGCCAGAGAATCCGGCTGGCCGGCCAGGTGGGCCGTGCGTTGACGGGAGTCCTTTATGTTCTGGATGAGCCGACCATCGGCCTGCATCCACGCGACAACACGAGGCTCCTGGGGGCGTTGAAGAGACTCAGGGATCTGGGCAACACGCTGGTCGTTGTCGAGCACGACAGAGAGGTTCTTGAGACCGCCGATCGCCTCGTCGATTTTGGACCTGCCGCCGGTCGGCATGGCGGACAGGTGGTGGCCCAGGGCAGCCCCGGCGAGGTCGCCGGACGCAAGAAATCGCTCACCGGGCAATTCCTGTCCGACACCCGCTCGATCCCGATCCCGGAACACCGTCGTCTCGGAGGCCCCGACGACGAGCCACCAGCCGGCGGCTGGCTCGAACTCACCGGAGCACGCAAGAACAACCTGAATCATGTCGATCTCAAGATCCCCCTCGGCACGCTGACCTGCATCACCGGGGTCAGTGGGTCGGGCAAGAGCTCGCTCATCGAGGACACGCTCGCTCGTGCTGTCACACGGCAATTGCATCGGTCCGGCGACGCACCCGGTCCTTTCGATTCGCTCCGAGGTGTCGAACTCCTCAACAAGGTCATCGTCGTCGACCAGCAGCCGCTCGGCAGCACGCCCAAGAGCAATCCCGGGACCTACACCGGAGTCTTTGACGAAATCCGTGAACTATACTCCCGGTTGCCCGAAGCCAAGGTGCGAGGTTTCCGACCCGGACGATTCAGCTTCAACAGGGCGGGAGGTCGCTGCGAGGCCTGCGAAGGGAACGGACAAAAGTGCATCGAGATGCACTTTCTTCCCGATGTGTGGGTCGAGTGCGACGAGTGCCGTGGCAGGAGGTACAACACCGAAACGCTATCGGTCACCTACCAGGGTCACACCATCGCTGATGTGCTCGACATGCCCATCGGCGACGCACTCAAGCTGTTTGAGAACATCCCACGGATCCGTGCACCGCTCGCCACACTCTGTGCCATCGGGCTCGATTATCTCACGCTGGGTCAACCCGCACCCACGCTCTCCGGCGGAGAAGCCCAGCGGGTCAAGCTGGCCTCCGAGTTGGCGCGGCCCCAGACCGGACAGACGCTCTACCTGCTCGATGAACCGACCACCGGGCTGCATTTTGACGACATCGACAAGCTACTGCAGGTTCTCGAGAGCCTCGTGGCGGCCGGCAACACGGTGGTGGTCATCGAGCACAACCTCGACGTGATCAAGACCGCAGACTGGATCGTGGATCTCGGGCCCGAGGCCGGAGCCGGGGGAGGACGGATCGTCGCTTGCGGAACGCCCGAGAGCGTGGTCGAGCAGGCGCGGGCGAGCAAGTCTGCCCGCCGGAAGTCGTCGCCTGGTAACCGCGAGAGATCCTGGACCGGAGAACTCCTGGCTTCGGTGCTCAGGTCGGGACAGAGAGCGACGCGCGAGCTGTTTCATGTCCGGGATGTGGCCACAAAACGCGAAGGCGATCTCGACTTCCGACAGATTGGTCGAAACACGCAAATGCCCTGGGAACAGGACGGACGGCGCTGGCACACCGTGGATCGCATCGCCCACAACGGACAACCCGCTCGCTGGGAAGGACAGGCCCTCGAAAAGGTCATCGACCGTCTCGCCGAACACCCCGATCTCCAGGCCCCCGACTACAACCACCGTAGCGTGATCGAGATCAGCGGTCCGGTAAAGAAAGATGGCTGGTTCTTCCACGCGCTCACCGGCAACGAGTGGCTCGTCACACTCAAGTTCCGAGTCCGTCGGAACACCTTCAACCAGCACGAGCTCGCCGAAGAACTCCAGCTCAAGCCACTCGATGACATTGATGAACTCCCAGTCTACGGCCGTGACTCCCGCGTCCGGCTCAAGAACATCAAGGGACCCTGGCAGGATGTCACACTCAAGGTCCACTGGCTCAGGGAGATCGACACCCCTGCCTTTGACCGGTTTCTCGACAGGGCCTGCGACGCATTTTTCGAACAGGCCAACCACTCGCGAAAAAACCCCGAAGACCTAATGCCATGGAAAGTGCTCGGCAAGCGCTGGCACACCATGCGGAAGGGGTTCCCCCGTGGTGCCAGGATCGGGTGGCCAGAGGGCCTCGTCGAACTGCTCGCTGACCAGGTGGAAGCCGCCACCGAGGAATCGGTGATTGACTGGACCGGCAGGATCTCCGCATCGGTCAGACCCGCTGCCAGGGCACCCGTCTGGGCTCAGCTCTGGACCAAGCGGACCGACGTCGTCGAGTTGTTCCTGCTCGGTCCCCCCGGCGCCGTCACACTCGGTCGCATCGCCGGACTCGGGGCACGACGCGAAATCACCCCTTACAAGGACGGCCGAGACGTCGTGAAAATCGGGTTCGACTCGCTCCAGCAAGCCCGCGATACCGATCTCGGACAGTTCCTCAAGGAACACCGCGACGCCTGCGCCATGGCCGAGTGAGCTGGCACCATTTGGCGCAACACTGACGCCATCACGAAGCCCATCTGGCAACAGCATGGAGGGGGTACGTTGGACATTCTGAAGTGTGACCACTTCAGCGACATCGCATCCAACTCAGCTACGCCAACCAGCGGCAGGCGTCCTTGGCCCAGTAGGTCAGGATCATGTCTGCACCCGCCCGCTTGATCGCCAGCAGGCTCTCCAAGGCCACCCGCTGCTCATCGATCCAGCCGTTGGCCGCCGCCGCCTTGACCATCGCAAACTCACCGCTGACGTTGTAAGCCGCCAGGGGGATCCCCGGGTGAGCGTCCTTCACACGCCTGATGATGTCCAGGTACGCCAAGGCGGGCTTCACCATCAGCAGATCCGCCCCCTCGCTCACGTCCAATGCCGCCTCGCGCAGCGCCTCGCCCGCATTCGCCGGATCCATCTGGTATGTGCGGCGATCGCCAAATTGAGGTGCGCTCTCGGCCGCGTCTCGGAATGGTCCGTAGAAGGCCGAGGAGTACTTGACGGCGTAGCTGAGAATCGGCAAGTGCGCAAAACCCGACGCGTCCAAGCCCGACCGTATCGCCGAGACCATCCCGTCCATCATTCCGGAGGGAGCCAGCATGTCGGCACCCGCGCGAGCGTGAGTCACCGCCTGCTGCGCCAGGATCTCGAGCGTCTGGTCGTTGTCAACATCCATCGCACCGTTCTGATCATTGATGATCCCACAGTGCCCATGATCTGTGAATTCGCAGAAACAGACATCTGTGATGACCAGCAGGTCGGTGCCGGACGCTTTGATCGCACGGATCGCCTGGGCCACAATCCCACCATCGTCACACGCATCGCTCCCAACCGCGTCCTTCTCGGCCGGAATTCCAAACAGGATCACCGCCGGGATGCCCAGAGCCGAGATCTCGGCCACCTCATCAGCCAGCAGGTCCACCGACAACTGGCTGTGACCCGGCATCGAAGAAATCGGAATCCGCTCGTTCTCACCATGACGCACGAACAGCGGCAGGATGAAGTCGGATGGTGACAGACGGGTTTCACACACCAGCTCACGCAACCGCGGATGGGTCCGCAGGCGGCGCATTCGTACGTCCGGAAATCGTTCGGTCATCGGCCAGCCAGGACCTCGGCGTCAACAAACAAAGCGTCTCTCCGTTGTAACGCCTCGCCAGACGCCGTTTCAAGCACCGTCTCGACCTGTCACCAAACGACTGATCGCGCGGAATTCGTCCGTTCCAGCCTCCTCACACCACTCGAACAAAACGCTTTCGGTCGTCAGAACAACCACCCCGGCGTCTCGGAGCCGTGACAGCGCTGTCGTCCAGTCCAGCTTGTGACGGCTCGCCACCGCGTCAGCCGGGACGAAGACGCGGAAGCCCGACGCCAACAGATCCAGCGATGTCTGCATCACGCAGACGTGAGACTCGATGCCGCACACCACCACCTGCTGCCGACCGTCCGCCACCTCCGACGCCGGGCCCCATCCCAGGCACTCGGTGCAACTGAATCTCTGCTTCTCCGGGATGCGCGACACTCCGTCGGGCACACCCTCACCCTCGACCAGCAAGGAGGAGAGCACCGCGGACGTCGGGCCCAGCCCGACAGGGTATTGCTCAGTGGCCGACACCGGGATCCCAAGCAACTGTGCGGCTCGGATCAAGCGACGACATCGCTCCACAAGCAGTTCGGACACTGGAATGTGATCGAGCAGACGCTCCTGCACGTCGACCACCAGCAGTCGACTCAACCCCCGGTCCAGCAACTCATGGCTCCGCAACACTTCACTCCCCAAGACCAACAATTCCCCGTCGTGTTCAGTCACTTTGAAGCCTCGTTCCTCCATGGTCAATCGGCCCATCCCAACCCACAGCAGCCCGCCTGTCTGCAATCGTTGCGGCATTCGGGCAACTTCGATAGTAATGAAGTGGACCTGTCACGTTTTCGACGCGAGTCATCCATGTACGCACTCACAAATCGAATGCTCTGCGGCCTGGTTCTTGTCCTTGCGGTGACGCTCGCCGGTGCCGCACAGGACGAGAAGAAGGACAAGACCATGACACCCGCCGATCGACTGGCGTTGCTGAAGACATTCCATGCTGAGTTTGTCGAGATCACACCGGGCAAGGGCAAGTTTCCCGCCTCGTTTGTGATGGGCAGCCAGGCCGGAGACCCCAGCGAATTGCCGGCCCGCACCGTGACGCTCACCTCCAGCTTCTCGATCGCCAAGTACGAGGTTCCACAAAATCTCTGGGAAGCGGTCATGGGCAAAAATCCCAGTCGCTGGACCGGGCCGAGAAACTCCGTCGAAATGCTCTCGTGGCAGGACGCCATGGTCTTTTGCCAACGCGCGACAGTGATGATGCGAGCCGCCAAGCTGATCACGGCAAACCAGGAGATTCGGCTTCCCAGCGAAGCCGAGTGGGAATACTGCTGCCGTGCCGGCACAACCACGTCTTACAGCTTTGGCGACAAGGCGACCGGCCAGGGTGACGAAGGCAACAGGGCCTCGCTCCTGGACCCCTACGGGTGGCACACCGGGAATGCAGCCGGCAATGACCCTCCCGTTGGAGCCAAAAAACCCAATCCCTGGGGATTGTATGACATGCATGGTTACCTGTGGGAATTCGTCGCCGACGCCTGGCACCCCAATTACAAGGACGCCCCCACAGATGGCACCGCTTGGGACGCAAGCAAGAAATACGTCTCAAGGATCATCCGGAGCGGTTCTTGGCGTGACCGACACCCATCACTGCGCAGCGCCTCACGCCTACCACTTCCCGATCACGTCAAGAGCGACGCCATCGGTCTCCGCTGCGTTCTCACGATGGGCAGTAAGAACAGCAACGACTCCAGCCCCTAGGCTCACACTCCCTCTCGCACTCACACCAGCCCGCGACTCGACAACTCGTCGCGACGCCCGGAGCACGCACTCGTGACCGACTCGACAAACACGCCGGCCGACGAACAACCAGACGCCTCAGCCGACACGGCAGCAGAATCACCGGCCGATGCGGCAGAGGTTGAGGTGACTGCCAAACGAACACGTCCTCGGCTCAATCCCACCGGCGGTGACGTGGCACGACCGATTCCGTCACGGACCAGGCCAGCCGGCGAAACCACCGAAGCGGTCGAAGACAAGCTCGCACAGGTCGCGGCGGAGGCGGCGACTGACACAGCCGCGTCGGCCGACCCCGAGCCGTCACCTCGCGCCCAACTCGCTGCCGCTGATCCCGTCGAATTGCCTCCCGACGACGACCTCGATGCAGACCTCGAGGCCGAAATCGAAGCGGCCATGTCCAGCGACGACGGCAAGCTGCTCGATCTCGCCGCCCAGGCCGTTGCCAGCGTCGACAGCGAGGACGAAGGATCGGAGCGCATCGAGTCCGAAGAAGACCTCGAGGAAGGAACGCGGCTGAAGGGGACGATTCAGGACATCAACAGTGACTCGGTCCTGGTGGACATTGGATTGAGAGCCACGGGTGTTGTGCCACGACGGCAATGGGAAAAAACCGAGCCCGAGGTAGGCCAAGTCATCGATGTGGCCGTCGACCGCTACGACCCCGACGAAGGTCTCATTCAGCTCAACCTCCCCCGCGGCCGTCGACGCGTCGGGGGCGACTGGAACGCTGTCACCGTCGGCATGAAGTGCGATTGCATCGTCACCAAGGCCAACAAGGGTGGTCTCGAGGTTCAGGTCGGGTCGCTCCGCGGTTTCCTGCCGGCCGGACAGGTCGACCGCAGTTATGTCGAAGACCTCGAGCCGTTCATCGGCCAAAAGCTCTCGGTCCAGGTCATGGAAGTCGACGCGCGACGTCGCAACCTGATCGTCAGCCGGCGGGCATTGCTGGAAGAGGAGCATAAAGACGCTGCCGCCGAACTCTGGGGACAACTCAACGTCGGCGAAATCCGCAGCGGTACGGTTAAGACACTCAAGGAATACGGTGCCTTCGTGGACCTGGGAGGCCTGGATGGATTCCTGCATATCAGCGAGATCAGCTGGTCGAGAATCCAGCACCCCGAACAGGTGCTCACCCAGGGACAGACCGTCGAGGTCAAGATCCTGGGGATCGACACCGAAAAGAACCGCATCAGTCTCGGCATGAAACAACTCTCCGGCGACCCCTGGGCCGGAGCCGAAATGACCTACGCCACCGGACTCCAGGTGGAAGGGACCGTCACACGCGTAATGGACTTTGGAGCCTTCGTCGAGCTTGAACCCGGTGTCGAGGGCTTGGTGCACATCAGCGAATTGGACCATGTCCGAGTCCGTCGGGTCGCCGATGTTGTCAGCGAGGGGCAGGCCGTCTCGGCCAAGGTGCTCGAGGTTGACTCGAGCCGACAACGGATCTCGCTGTCGATGAAGGCTCTCAAGAGCAACCCGTCCGCGGCGGCCGAAGCGGAATCCGAAGACCTGCCTCCGGTCGAGAGACTCGATCGCACCGCGCTCAAGGGAGGCACTGGCAACGGCGGCAACCTGTTCGGAAACCCCGACGACTTCTAGGCTTGCCGACGACTGGCAGATTCCTCGACGGTCCAGCCACCGGTCGCGGTCAGAGAAGTAGCGACTCCAGAAGCATCCGGATCTTGCGCAGTTCGAGTCGGCGCTCGAGATCCCCGTAGAGGTCGGGATAAAAGTCGACCGACAGCATCCGGTCATAGTCCTCTCGACGAAGCTGGCTGATCAGGCGGCTGTAGTCCACCTCGCCCAGCCCCACCTGCACCTGGACTTCCTCGGTCGTCGTGTCTCGCAAGTACACGTGGTACACGTACGGAAACACCTGATCGTACGATTCGCCCTTGTGTGGGCCGCAGATGTAATAAGACGGGTCCAGCGAAAGGCCGACCCCGTTGACCGCCTGGCACAGTTCAACCGCCGTATGAGCATCCTCGGTCAGATGACCCGTCTTGGTCCGGATCGACAATGCCACCCCCGCTGCGGTCGCCACGCGCTGCATGTCCTGCAGCCGCTCGATCTCGGCGTTGAACGGCGTTCCCAGCGGAGTCGACGGGACGGTGACCTGGACCACGCGCATCAACTTCGCCAGACGCGTCACCGCCTCAAACGTCTCGATGTCGATCGGTTGCTCAAAGCAGAATGCCACCGGTGTCATACGACACGCGGCCCGGTACTTCTGTACAAACGCCTCGATGTCCGACAGGACCTCCGTCGGCTTCAGGTGCTCAGAGTCCTCGTCAAACCACAGCTCGATCCGGTCGTAGCCGTAGTCGGTCAGGAGACTGCATGCCTCGAGAAATGGGAGATCGCCCAGGCAACGGGAGGTTACGGCAACATACACGTTGATCACTCACTGTCGCGTCAACATCAGTCCAATTCGCCACGCACCAGTTCGCCCACCCGGCTCGAGGCTCAGCGCGCGGTAATCTAGTTCGATCACACCGATGCTGCAAGATGGATGGCCTCTGAGGAATCGTCCGATTCTCCGCATTGTGTGGCCTCAGGCACCCGCTCCTGCCGATAACACCTACACGGCGTCCGACGTCCGGACCCGATCGTGACAAGTTGACCATCGTGCCCATTCGCACGATCCAACAAATCTCCGGTGCTGTTTCGACCGAGGGGGTGAGTGGACCATGAAGACCCGTTTTGTTCTCGGCTTGGCCTCCTGCCTGGCCATCTCGCTGTCCATCGGTTGCCAGAGCCCTCGTGGCATTGTTCGCGGCCAGACGCCACACGAGACCCAGGGCGATCTGCATGAGGCCCAGTTTGCCCCGACCAGCCACGCCGTCATGCACCACGGTGACCACGAACCTCGCGGCGCCTTCCACGGCGGGCACTACCACACCTTCGAATACAAGGCCCCCAAGGACCTCAAGTACCCCGCCGCCAATCAACCGGCACCCGTCGTGCAGTACCCTTACTACACCCTGCGGGGCCCCACGGACTTCTTCCAGAAGTAACCGCGCCCCGGCCACCCGTACGACGCCAGGTCAACCTCACGCGCCTCCGGCAAACCGGAATGGCTCGCTGGTCACCTCGTACCCCGGCCGCATCCCGACGTTGATCAAGAGGCCCAGCGCGATCGCCGTCGCCACCAGGCTCGATCCGCCGTAACTGCAAAGCGGTAGGGTCATCCCCGTGATCGGCATCAAGCCGACAGTCATCCCCGTGTTGATGATCGCCTGGGTTGCCAGCAGAGTGACGACGCCGGTCGCCAACAGGCGACCATATGGTTCGCGCGTCGCATACGCGATGCGGACTCCCGAGACAATCAACACGCAGTAGGTCCCGATCAACAACAGGCTGCCGGTCAGCCCGTACCGCTCGCCCACCAGGCAAAACACGAAATCAGTCCGGCCCGCCGGCAAATGATAGGCCGATGGGTCGTCGACCGGCATGCCCGCCAATTCGCTTCCCCACGTGCCACCCAGCGACAACATCCGCTTCGACTGGTACAGGTGATAACCATCGCCACGCGGTGCCGGACCCGAATCCGACTGGCTCAGCAACGAGACCACCCGAGACTTCTGCTCGGCATTCATACCCATCCACAACACCGGCGCCACCGACAACCCCATCAACCCCATCACCACCAGGTGACGCAACCTGGCGCCGGCCGCCAACAACATGGCGAACAGGATCGGAAGAAACAGCAACGCTGTGCCCAGGTCGGGTTCGCGGAGGACCAGCAGCAGCGGCACCAGTGTCAACACAAATGGCATCACCAGCCCCGACACCGTCCGGAAATTCCTGCGGAACATCAGGTACTGCGATAACGCCAGGATGAACGTCAGCTTCGCCAGTTCCGACGGCTGCACGTCAAAGAGACCAAGGGGAATCCAGCGTCGGGCGCCGCGATGTGCCGGCATGAAAAATACCACGACCAGCAACAGCAGTGTCAGGGCGAACAACACGTAGCTGGCTGGCCGCAGGTTGCGGTAGGGCACCCACGCGGCCAGCAACAGGACCGGAACTGCCAGCAGCACCCAGACCAGTTGACGACCGAGGAGATCACCCGACCCCACCAACTCGTCGCCGCGAGAGATACCGGCCAGCCCCAACAGCACCAGCAACGAGGAGCAGAAGACCACCGCCCACGGCACCCGCCTGGCTCTCTCGGTCCAACCCACCAGCTTACTCCTCCGAATCACGACGCACAGACAACCGCTGACAGCACACCCACCAACTCGCCGGCGCCATTCGGCCCCCATCGGTTGATTGACCACCGTTTTGAACAGCAGCTACTGTCAGGCGGCGAGGTTGTAGCCAAATCTCCGCCGCCAAGGAACCGCAGGTGGATTCCACCACCACACCGCAGCCCACACCGCAGCCCACACCGCAGCCCACACCGCAGCCACACCTGTCGTCCGGATCGCTGCTCCTGGTTGTCGCTGTCGCGTGTCTCTGGTGTGGCCTCGCGCGACTCCCCCTCTGGCACACAGACCTCTGGGGTCACCTCGCCTACGGACGGTGGATGGACGAACACGGCAACCGAACTCCCACCACCGAGCCATTCCTGCACCCTGAATCTCAGACACCATTCGTCGCGACCGCCCGCTGGAGCCAGTGGGCCGGATTCCACCTGGTCCGGATCGGTGGCACTCAGGCATTGCAGATCCTCTACGCCACGCTCATCACCAGCACCACGCTCCTCACGGTCGTAACACTCTTCCCACACCGCAGCCCTCTCCCCACCCTCATCGCGGCCACCGTGTTCCTGGGCACCGGCTGGCAACAGTTGCAGATCATCAGGCCCCAGTTGGCTGGGCTGTTCTGTTTCGCAGCCCTTTTGGCAATCACCCACGACCCTCGGCCCACACTCCGACGCATGGCCCTGGTCGCAGTCGTCATGGCCGCTTGGGCCAACCTCCATGGCTCGTTTTCGATCGGGTGTCTCGTGCTGGGTTGCCACGTCGTCGGTCGCATCATGGATCGGTTCGATTGGCGACACCCGGCCCGATGGCGACGCGACCGCATTCTCGTCGATCGACTCCGCCTCCTCGCCCTAGGCGTGGCCACACCCTGTCTCGCCACACCATCGGGTCTCCAGCTGCCGTTGATCACGTGGCGAGTGAGTCAGCATCCGAATCTGGCCGACATCATCGAATGGCAGCCGCTTGGCTGGCACCAAGCCCAGGCACGAGCCATGCTGCTCACCGGACTCCTGATCGTCACCCTGGCCATTGCGGCACGGAGCCGGACCGGGCACCTGAGACCACGTGGTGTGGCCTGGTGCCTGCTGGTCATCCTGGGACTCGCCTCGCTGAGACACTCGAGGATGATAAACTGGTGGGCCCCCGTAGCCGGCCTCGTCGCGGGACAACTCGCCGGTCAATTGTCATCCGGCGCGTCTCGCAGCTCCTTCAGCCGGGTGTCTCTCCTGGCAGGTCGCAGCGTGGCGCTGGTGGCCGTTCTCGTCGCCGCGGCCTGCACACCAGCTGTTCGATCGCTCCTGTCGGACCGGGACACCATGATCGCGCGGCGGCCCGATGTTTCAAACGCCACACCGATCGAGGTCACCTCGTGGCTGACCGACCACCCACCCCGGGGCACGGTCCTCGCCGCGTTCGAATGGGGTGACTTCCTGATCTGGCAGGGTCCACCTGACACCAGGCTGTTTGTCGCCTCTCATGCCCACCTGGTTCCGGAGGCCGCCTGGCGAGACTACATCGAGATCATCGGCGTTGCTTCGGACTGGGCCTCCCGCCTCGATGACCACGACATCCAGCTGCTCGTGCTCGACCGGCAGCGACAGGCAGATCTCATCACCGCCCTCAGCCACCACCCCGGCTGGCAACAGGTCTACTCGGACGAACTCGCATCAGCCTGGTCACGGAAGCAGTAGCTAAATGCCCCCAGCAGGAAACCCCGCGGCACCTCGTGGCACGACGAACACTGCTCCGCCGCTCGTACGGCGCCCAACATCTTGATCTCGTTCCCGCGAGCCCGGATCACCAACGGCTCACCGTCACGGAGCTCCTGCAGCGCCACCGTTTCAAACCGATCCAGCGGACGCAGCTCCGCGTGGTTCAGCTCATCCATCCTCGGGACGTTGTTCGACAGGTAGACCCCCGGCTCAGCGTGCTTGATCAGACTGACCAATTCGATGCGTTCGAGCTTCCAACTCCCGGCCACCGATTCCGTCGCGCCCACCGCCGCAACACGCTGGATCGTCTTCACGTAGCGATCCGGCTGCTTCAGGCCATGAGCTCGGAATCCGGTCACGTGCTCGAGATCACGGACGAGGCCATAGGACACCGGCTCGGCAAAGTCATGTGACACCTCCTCATGCATCAGGTTCATTCCCCGCAGTCTCTGCACCGGCCCCTTCAAGGGAATCCACAGGTCCGATCCCATACCGGTGGATTCGACAACGCCCATTCCACGCGCCACCGGTTGGGCATATGGCTTCAGGGCAGCGAGCTTCGCGCCCGGGATGTCCGGACCCAGCATCCGGCCGAACCCAAATCCCTCGCTGGTGACAAACTGGAGAACCTGTGTCGCGTGCACCAATGCCAGCGACGCACGCCGCCGCCTTGACCCGCCAAACCAGGGTCGATCCGACTGCTGCAGCTTCTTCTCGGCACGCTCGAGCGCGTCCTTTCCCGCGTCAGTCAAGATCGGCGGATCCGTCGGCACGTCGACCGCTGCGGCCACCCGATCGGCCAGGGAAATAAAGGGCAGCTCGTTCCGTGCCCGTTCAGCCTCGCGCACACCCCGACCTCCAGCCGCCAACACCAGGCTCACGGTCACCATCAACCCGATCACGCCATAACGCCGTGGCGTCCATCTCCGGTAGTACGCCACGATGCTCAACAACGCCAGGACCAGGACCTGCACCATCAGAAACAGGCTCATCAGGACGACAGAGGCAAACAGCAGAAAGGGATAGACCAGTCCGGGTGCCAGGCGTGCGAGATGTGCACCACCATACGACCCCGTCTCTTCAAGCGTCTGCCGGGAACGGAGCTTCACGGCGTGCACCCACGTCGTCAGCACCATCACCACGACGACCGCAACCATCAGGAACCAGAACCGGTTCGTGTAGCGATCCGCCCAGTTGTCGAACATGCACCGATCTCTTCCCAAACACCTTGGGGTCAGAGCTTGAATAGTGAATAGCGACTTGCCTGCTCACAAATCGTAACTCACCGTGCGCCGCTATTCACTATTCACTATTCAAGCTCTGACTCCAGCTCCAGGGCGGCTCGGAAGGTCGACTCGCTACCGGTCTGGATCGACTGGCGGGCGCAGACCAGGCGGTCCACCAGCTTCTGCGACACGGGCACGGCCGTCCCGCGTTCCGGAACTCGAGGAATCAACCTCGCGTGGATGCTCCGTGCAACACGATCGACACCCTCACCGGTCAATGCCGATGCCAGGACGGCATCGGCCGGCAGTGCATCGCCACAGCCGTCCTCGAGATCGGACTTGTTGCCGACACACAGCGCGTCGGGATGGGTCTCGATCAACTGACGCGACACGTCATCGAGAGGCCGTGATCGATCGATCACGACGACAACCAAGTCAGCCATGTCGATGGCGCGACGTGCCCTGTCGACACCCACTTCCTCGATCTCATCGCCGCTCTCTCGCAAACCGGCCATGTCCACCAGCTCCAACGGCCACCCTTCGATCGCCGTCTGTCCGATCAGCAAATCCCTGGTCGTGCCTGGCTGATCAAACACGATGGCACGACCGTATCCGAGCAGGGCGTTGGCCAGGCTCGATTTGCCAACATTGGGGGCGCCCGCCAGGACGACACGTGGAGATGCCACCAACCAGCGGCCGATCTCCCACCACGCGAGCAGCTCATCCAGTCGAGACGCTGTCGATTCGCGATCCGCCCAAGGTCTCTCAGCAATCGCCGCCACCGCTCGCCTCAACACACCTCGTTGCTGGTCGAGAAGAATGGCAGCCGTGGACCATGTCGACGCTCGAGTCAACGCTATCGCGATGTCACGCTCGATGGCGTCCGACAGTGTGTGGTCATCGCATGACCACAGTCTCTCCCAATTGCACTCGCTGAATCCCACTAATGCGAGGTCATCAACGATCCGCCTCACAGCGACCGGCCCTCCGTGGCAATGCAACTCCACGCGTCGACTCCCCACGCGGCAGGCTACGACCTGTTCGCCGGCCAGCATGTCTTCGGCATCTTGCCCGCCCCACCGGCCCAGGCAGACGCGATCGACGTCCTGCTCGGCCAGCGGTCGCCCATTGTTGGCCCCGAACAGACCAGCCGCGTCGATCCGGGCCAACTCGCCGACGGCTACCACGCTGGCCACCGCACCGCGACCCGGCGGTGTCAGTACCGCCACGTGCGAGCCGATCTCACCGGACATCACTGCTCCCCAGCTTCCGCCTCGTCTCCCAGATCCGCCAAAGCCAGATCCGCCAAAGCCAGATCCGCCAAAGCCGGATCCGCCAAGGACAGACCAGCCAGCACCAGGCCATATAGGCCCAGGTGTGGTACGAGTCTCGCGTCGTCCAGAGCGGTCGCCAGGAGAGGGCCACCACCGCCGGTGAGGAACAGCTCCAGGGACTCACCACCCAGTAATGATGCGAGTTCTGTGACCAGTTCGCGGACTGCTCCCAGTTGCCCGTAGAACAATCCACTCCTGATGGCCGATGTGGTGTCGGTGCCAATCGGCGGTGGTGCCGAGCCGCCGAGCTGATCGAGGGGGACGTGCGGCAGCAGGGCCGTGTACTGATGCAGCGACCGTGCCAGCAGGCCGAACCCCGGGAGAATCGCACCTCCACGGAAGTCGCCCTCGGCATCCACGACGTCGACAGTCGTAGCCGTCCCGGAATCGACGATGATCGCGCCCCGCGCCGGATTCCTCAGCCGATTGACCGCCACCGCGTTCAGCAACCGGTCCACGCCGGCCTTGCCCGGATCCGCCAACTGGACGGACAGTGGAATCGACGTGGCACCATCCACGACAACCGGTGGCGGCCAGTCCGTCGGCCAACTCGCAGTCACCTTGTCGCGAGCCGTCGGATTCGATCCCGCCACAACGCCACGGGGACAGTCGCCTTCGGCAAGCCAACCCGAGATCTCTGGCCACGGCACATCGTCATCTGGCGACGAAGCGAGTGACGCAACCAGATCCGGCAACTCCGAAGAGGACAGCGACGGTGACACCACAAACAGGCCGAATTTCAGTCGGCTGTTACCCGCATCGATCGCCAGCAACCTGGTCGGATCGGAAAGAGTCACGAGTCAGATGCCTCGATGCGCTCCACCAACGCGTTCACAAATCCTGCCGTGTCCAGTTCGCCCCCGAGATCCCCGGTCAGGCAGCCGTCCGACAACGTCTGGTTGTATCCCGACTTGATCCGCGAACTCGCGTCCCGGCACACCGGATCATCTTGAGACTCTGCGATGTGATTGAGCATCATCACGCTCGACATCGTCACCGCCAGCGGATTCGCCACCCCCTGTCCGGCAATGTCGGGTGCCGAACCGTGCACGGCCTCGAAGACTGCCAACTCCTCGCCGATATTCGCCCCCGGGACAACGCCCAGGCCACCCACCAGGCCGGCACACAGATCGCTGACCACGTCACCGTAGAGATTCTCCAGCAGCAGCACGTCAAATTGAGAGGGGTCCTGGACCAGCTTCATGCAACCGGCGTCGATGATCACCTCTTCGTACTCGATGTTGGGGTATTCGGTCTGGTGCACGTGCCTTGCACAGCGAAGGAACAAGCCATCGGTGATCTTCATGATGTTCGCTTTGTGAAACACCGTGATTTTCTTGCGCTGCCGCCTGGTGGCAAACCGAAAGCTCCACCGGGCGATACGGTCGCAAGCGGTCTCGGTCGCCACCTTCATGCTCATCACCACGTCCGGTGTCACCTGGTTCTCGACGCCGCTATAGAGCCCTTCGGTGTTTTCGCGGATGATTACCAGGTCGACATCATCAAAGCGTGTGGAGACGCCGTCGAGATTCCGCACCGGTCTCACGGCGGCAAAGAGGTTGAGTTTCTGGCGCAGCTGGACGTTGACCGATGTGAACCCCTCACCGACTGGCGTGGTACACGGTCCCTTCAGCGCGACGCCGCAGTGCCTGATCGCGTCGACCGTCGACTCAGGCAGCACCTCATCACCCCGATCGAGTGCGGCCAGGCCCGCATGATGGACCTGGAACCTGACAGGAGCTCCTGCCGCTTCGAGCACGCGACTTGCAGCATCGGTCACCTCGGGGCCGATCCCGTCTCCGGGGATGAGCACAACATCATGCGAGTTCATCTCGGGGTTGCCTCAACTCTCGGTCGACCCCAGCACCTCGCGGACTCGCTCGTGGACGACGTGTCCACCATGAGTGACCAGCGTCCCCACGACCACCTCGTCGTCAGATTCCAAGTCGATCCGACCGTCATGGCAGACGTGCAACAGGAAGTTGGCCACATTGTTGGCATACATCAGGCTGGCATGAGCCGGCACGGTGCAGGGGAGATCCAACGGGCCGAGAATACTCACACCTGAATCGGAAGTGAAGTTCTCTCCCGGACGCGTCAGCTCACAATTGCCCCCTCGCTCGGCCGCCAGGTCCACGATCACCGATCCAGGTCGCATCGCGGCGACCATGTCCGCCGTCAACAGGACGGGGGCCGGTCGACCCGGAATCAACGCCGTGGTGATTACCGCGTCCATCTTGGCCAGGTGTGAGATCATGGCCTGCTGCTGCTGCTCGGCCTGGTCTTCAGACTGCTCGCGGGCATAGCCCCCGGCGTCCTCGGCGTCGTCGGACGTGTCCATCACATCCAGGAACTCCGCGCCCAGGCTCTCGACCTGCTCCTTCACGACCGGTCGAATGTCATAGCCCCACACCAGGGCCCCCAGCCGACGCGCCGTGGCGATCGCCTGCAGACCGGCCACGCCGGCTCCCAGGACAAGCACCTTGGCCGGGTGCAATGTCCCCGCCGCCGTCGTCAGGTACGGCATGATCCCCGGCAGGGTCATTGCAGCCAGCAGGACCGATTGGTATCCCGACAACGTGCTCATCGCGCTCAGCACGTCCATGGACTGCGCACGCGTGATGCGAGGCATCAGGTCCAGCGAGAAGCTCGAGATCTCGCGGGAGGCCAGCTCGTTGACCAGGCCATGTTCGATCAGCGGATTGAGCACGCTGATCAACACCGCGCCGGCCGGAATCCGCTCGATCGTCTCAGGGCCAGGTTCCCGCACCGACAACACGATCTCGGCGCCGCCGAACAGCTCACCGCGGTCGTCGACCACGGCGGCCCCGGCCTCGGTAAACTCGTCGTCTTCGATGCCCGATGCCGCCCCGGCACCCGACTGCACATGGACGTCCAGCCCGGCGCGCGCCATCCGCTTGACCGTCCGCGGTGTTGCCGCGACACGGGTTTCCACGTCCGCCAGCTCCGTGGGCACGATGACCCTGGTCACTTTTTCCTCGCCGGTTGGTTGTTCTCTCGACCCATCGCCTCACATCTCGATCGTCTCGACCAGTTGCTCGGCCACGTCCTTGCCATCACCAAACAGCATCGCACAGTTGGGAGCCACGAACAGCTCGTTGGCGATTCCCGCAAAGCCCGGGCTCATGCTCCGCTTGATCACGATCACCTGCGCCGCCTGGTCGACATTGAGAATCGGCATCCCGTAGATCGGACTCCCTTCGGCGGTCCGCGCCGCCGGGTTACAGATGTCGTTGGCCCCCATCACCAGGACCACGTCCGTATCGGCAAAATCCTCGTTGATCTCATCCATCTCCACCAGGTCGTCATAGGGCACGTTGGCGTCGGCCAGCAGGACATTCATGTGCCCCGGCATACGACCCGCCACCGGGTGAATCGCATACCGCACGCTCGTTCCGCGTTCCTTGAGCAGGTCCGCGAGGTCACGGATCGCGTAATGAGCTCCCGCGGCCGCCATGCCGTAGCCAGGCACCACGATTACGCGTCGGGCATCGAACAACCGCTCCGCCGCCTCCACCACGCCGATCGACTGGGGATCGCCCTGCAACTCGCCATCCGAGCCCGACTTCTCACTCGTTCCTCCACCACCCACCGCCCCGAACAGCACATTGGTCAGAGACCGGTTCATCGCCTTGCACATCAGCAGAGAGAGCAGTAGGCCCGACGACCCGTCAAGAGCCCCCGCGATGATCAGCACCTTGTTGCCCAGCACGAAACCGGTCGCCGCCGCCGCCAGCCCCGAGTAGGCATTCAGCATGGCAATGACCACCGGCATGTCGGCTCCTCCGATCGGCAGGACAAACATCACGCCAAACAGGGACGCCATCGCGGCCAGCACAAAGAAAAACACCGGGTCCAGCTCGCCCTGGACCAACCCGACAATCAAGCCCAGCATGATCATCAACCACGCCACGTTGACCACGTTCTGCAACGGATAGGTGACCGGCTTGCTCGTCACCAGGCCACGGAGCTTGCCATAGGCGATCATGCTGCCGGTAAAAGTCAGCGATCCCAGCATGATTTCAAGGCCTGCCACACCAACGTGAAAGGCGTCGAAGTGAGCAGCGTCGGCTCCCGGTGACGGAATCACGACGTGACGTATCACCTCGCACAATCCCACCAGGCCACTCGCCGCGCCACCGAGCCCATTGACGATCGCGATCCGTTCGGGCATCGCGGTCATCGGCATGAAGACCGCCATCAACAGACCGATGATGCCGCCGAGGACCATCCCGACGATGATCCACTCGAATTTCACGATCAGCCCATGCTGCATCGTGCCAACAATCGCCAGCAGCATCCCGACCGCCGCCAGCATGTTCCCACGTCGCGCCGTCTCGGCAGAACTCAGGTCCTTGATGCCCACGATGAACAAGACCGCAGCGGCCAGGTACAGCCACTCGGTCGACATCGGCACCAGTTCGGCCAGCACCTGCACCTCTATCGGCCCCCCTTGCGGAATTTGGCCAGCATCCTGTCGGTGATGGCAAAACCGCCGACCACGTTGCACATCGCACAACCCACCGCCACGCCACCCAACAGGTTGCAGACGAAAGGCTCAGACAGCCCCGCCGCTACCAGCGACCCGACCAGCGATATGCCCGAGATCGCGTTGGTGCCCGACATCAGCGGCGTGTGCAACAACGGAGGCACACGGGTGATCAACTGGTGGCCGAGAAACGACGCGAGCACAAAAATGTACAGCAGGATCAACAGGTCACCCGACCTGTCCGTGGGCTTTGCGCCAGATACCACAGGTGACGGCACTTCGCTCACCTCGGCGGCTGATCCACCCTCCGCGTCACCGGTCTCCACCGGGTCGTGCGCCGTGGCGGATAACGGCGAGACCAGCAAGGCCGCGCCAAAGACAATCAGCAACCACGTTCGCTCAACCAACACCCCGCGCCCCTCGTGAGTCCATTCCCAGGTCGCCGTGTCTCGCGACCATACCGAAAGCGATCCGCGTGAGACAAGATTCGTTTCGGTCGTACACCGGTTCCACTCGGTCGATCCGATAGAATCGACAGTCTCGGTCAACCACTTCTCGTAGCCCATGACAGCTCGACGTTGAACAGCTCGGCAGACACCCCTGAACTCATGGCACTGGCTCTCGATCAGGTCTCCGTCTCATTCGGCGGCCCGACACCTGTGCTCGATCGCCTCGACCTCAACATCGCTCCCGGCGAATTCGTCTCGCTCGTCGGTGCGTCAGGCTGCGGCAAATCAACCGTGCTCAGGCTGCTCGCCGGCCTGGTCGAGGCGGACTCGGGTCGAGTCCACCGGTCGGATGGACACACCGTATCTTTCGTCTTCCAGGAACCCAATCTCCTGCCGTGGAGAACGGTGGTCGAGAACATTCGGCTGCCGTTGGAATTGCTGGGAGTCGATCCCGAGGAGACCCGGTCTCGTGTGGACCACGGGTTGCAGCTGATCGGGTTTTCAGAGGCCGATCGGCAGAAGATGCCGGGAGAGCTCTCCGGGGGTATGAAGATGAGGACCTCGCTGGCGAGGGCCCTGGTCACTCACCCGGATGTCCTGCTGCTCGACGAGCCCTTCGCCGCACTCGATGACATCCTCCGAGAGCAGCTCAACGAAGACCTCCTGGAAATCCACACCACGCAGCAGGTGACCTCGGTCTTCGTCACACACAATGTCGCCGAGGCGGTGTTTCTCTCCGACCGCATCATCGTCATGCCCAATGATGCAGCAGACCCGGTTGTTCACATCCCGGTCGAATTGCCGCGGCCCCGGTCTCCGTCCCTGCGCGGCGATCCGGCATTTGCCCGTCTTGTCGGTCGAGTATCCGGTCAATTGCGTGGCGAGGATTGGACGGGCGAGTCATGACCGACAACAGAAAGACTCCTGGAGGAGCGGTTCTCGGGCCGTCGACGCTTCTCCCACCCGTCGTGATGCTCGGCGTCGTGCTCCTGATCTGGCAGGCCGCAACAAGGATCTTTGGCTGGCCCGTCTTCCTGGTGCCTGCGCCCACCGACGTCTTGGATGCACTGACGGAAGATGCCTCGCGATTGACACACGCCACGATTCTGACCGGTGCGGCTGCACTGCTGGGTCTCGGCGTCAGCCTGATCGCCGGTGTGCTGGTTTCGATCGTGTTTTCGCAATCGAGGTGGATCCGGACCAGTTTTTATCCGTATGCCATTTTTCTGCAAACCGTGCCGATCATCGCCATCGCGCCGCTGATCGTCTCCTGGTGCGGAACTGGCTTCTCCAGTGTCGTGTTGGTCACTGTCATCATCAGCCTCTTCCCGATCATCGCCTCAACGACAGCCGGACTGCTCCGAGTCGATCAGGACCTGCTTGACCTGTTCCGCCTGCACTGTGCCAGCCGTTGGCAGGTGCTTCTGAAGCTACGGCTGCCTCATGCAGTGCCATACCTTGTTACCGGCGCACGGACCAGCAGCGGCATGGCGGTCATCGGGGCGATTGTCGGAGAATTCTTTGTCGGCCACTCGACCACGCACAAGGGACTGGGCACGCTCATCCTGCTCACCTCGGCCCATCTCAAGACCGCACACCTGTTTGCCGCTGTTCTCGCTTCCACCTTGCTCGGCATCACGCTCTTCGGCAGCGTCACCCTGCTTGGATCCACCATCCTGTCTCGATGGCAAATGGGGTCAGATCTTGAATAGTGGCGTTCTCAAGTCACGTCGTTTGCTTCACCGAGTCGCACTATTCACTATTCAAGCTCTGACCCCACGTTTTCGGAAGATGGTCCATGATCTGTCGTCTCATCGCATGCTGGGTTGTTGCCGGTCTGTTGTTTCTTGTCGCCGGGTGCGGGGTCGAAACGAGTGATCCGGAGACCGGTTCGGTCTACGAACCACGGGCCAAGCTCGAAAAACCGCCCACCCCCGTATCATTGCTGTTGAACTGGTTTCCCGAGGCGGAACATGGCGGGTTCTTTGCTGCCGACGTCCACGAGTTCTATGACTCGAAGGGACTCGACGTCGAAATCCGACCCGGCGGGCCGGGGACCCAGGTCGTCAGCCAGGTGGCCACGGGCCGGGTCATGTTCGGCATCACCAACGCCGACCGTGTCCTTGTCGGTCACGCCGCCGGTGCGAAAACCGTCGCGCTGATGGCGGCGATGCAGGTCAGCCCGCGGTGCGTGATGGTGCATGAAAACTCGGGCGTTGACTCTCTCGACAAGCTCAATCGGGTCAGCACGCTGGCGGTTAACAGTACTGCCACCTGGTCTCTGTTTCTGCAAAAGAAAGTGGACCTCGGGGGCGTTCAGCTCGTTCCCTACGCGGGGAATGTCTCACAGTTCCTGCTCAATGACGATTATGCCCAGCAAGCCTACTCGATCAGCGAACCCTTTGTGGCACTCCAGCAGATGGCTCGCCCTCGTGTCCTGATGGTCTCGAAACTCGGCTTCAATCCGTACACAAGTGTGCTGATCACCTCGCCGGAGACGATCCACGAGCGACCTGATCTCGTTCGCCGCATGGTCCTCGCGTCGATCCAGGGCTGGCGGAAGTACCTGGACGATCCGCTCGCAACCAACCAGGCGATCTTCGAACGCAATGAGGACATGGGCCTGCCGATTCTCGCTTTCGGAGCGCGCGAGCTGAAGAGGCTTTGCATCACCGACAAGGTGCCCCGTGACAGGCTCGGTGCCATGACCGAGACCCGCTGGAAAACGCTGGCCGATCAGCTGATCGAGGTCGAGGCGATCGAGGACGGATCGGTCGACATCAAGCAGGCGTTCACGACCGAGTTTTTGCCGGCCCGCTGACCGGGCCGGAGGTGAGCTGGGCCCCGCGATCCGTCTTGTCAATCCCCACCGTCACCGGGAGAATCAAACCGGGGCCAGGGGACCATCACGATATGGCAGGCATCTTGACCGATTCGTCACAGGGGGCTCGTGCACCGGAACCCGAACCAGCCGGAGGGTTCTGGACCGAGCCGGACCGCGAGGCGGTGAGTGACCTCGTCGATATGATCCGGCGGGTCGAGCGGCATGCGTTTGAAACCGGTGACCGGGCGCTGATCGGTGAAGCCCATCACCTGGTCAGTGGACTCGTTCAGCTCTATGACCTTCTCGTCGCATTCCGCAACAGCCCGGATGGCCGCATCAAGGGACCACAGGGTGTCGCCAAGAAACTGAGCCTCACGCGTAATGGCGTCTATTGCCGGCTCGAGATGGTCGGCCTCGACCCCGAGGATCTGAGAGATCCCGACAGCGATGTGCTCGATCTCGTCGCTCGCAGCCGCATTCTCGGCCCATTGGCCGAGCGGATGAGGGAGGTCGATGGGTCAATCTGAACGGGACAGGCTGGACGAGCCATTGGCAGCGTAACGTAGCCAATCTGGTGACAGATCGGATGAGTCACCGGTGAACGCCTGGTCTGAAAGTGTTACCACTTCAGCTACGGGGATCCATCACTGGTGATCGGCTCGCGCGGCGGCTCCCAGACGGTCAATCCGTCCAGCGACCGGTCGTCGTCGTCGCGCTTTTTGCCGAGCAGCCACCCGAGTCCAAACAGCAGCGGGTTGGCGACCACGCCGACCCAGAAGGTGTCGATCAATCGCTCTTGAAGCGTGGGGAACCACGGTTGGGCCAGTCCACTGGCGAGTCCCACCCAGAGCGTGACCATGGTCACCGCCACCGCGGTGGCGATGCCGGCCGAGCGAGCCGTCGCCCGTCTCGTGAGCATTCCGAGCAGAAACAGACCGAGCAAGCCACCGCCCAGAATGCTCAACAGCTTCGTCTGAACATCCTCCACGCCCTCGGCCGTCCGTGACGCGTGGATCAACAGTCCGCTGATGATCATCACGGCCCCGGTCGCCAGGCTGATGCCGCGTCCCACCCGACCGTAATGGAGTTCGTCAGCATCCTGGCGCACCAGCCGGCGGTAAAAGTCGTTGGTGATCGTGGCCGCGATGGCGTTGATCGAACTGTCGAGTGTCGACATCGCCGCAGCGATCAGCCCGACAATCACGAATCCGGCGACTCCGGCCGGCAGCTGAGAAATGATGAAGTGAGGGAAGATCAGGTCCGGATTGAGCTGAGCCACTTCGGGGTCGGTGCCGGCACTGTAAAACGCGAACAGGGCTGTGCCGACGAACAGGAAATACGCCCAGACCGGAAAGGTCAGCACGCCGCCGATCAGCAGCGCCCGATTGGCTTCTCGCCGGCTCCCGGCCGCCATGTATCTCTGCACGGTCGTCTGGTCGGTTCCAACGATCTGAAGAAACACGATCAGCTTGGTCAGCATCGTCGCTTCCAGCGTGTGCCCCTTCACATCACCGGCCGAGACGCCGACGCTCATCTTGTCGTGGGCTGACGCCACATCGAACAACCCGTCCAGGCCGCCCGGAATCCCCTCCAGGAGAATCGGCAGGCAGATCGCTCCACCACCGATCAGGGCCACGCCCTGGAGCACGTCGGTCCAGATCACCGCCCGCAAGCCACCCATCACGGTGTAGCCGGCCACCACGATGCCAAAGCCAATGATCACCGCATCGAGCACCCAGTCCTCGCGCCGTCCGATCATCAGCTGGATCGACTCGGAAGCGACATACAGGATCACGCCCATGCGGGCGAGATGAAACAGTACGAAGGCGCCGCCGGCGTAGAGTCTCGCCCACAACCCGAATCGCCGCTCAAGGTATTCGTAGGCCGATTGCAGTCCCCCGGCCCGGTAGAACGGGACAAACAGAAACCAGGCGACGGGGATCGCCAGCAGGTAAGTCGCATTTCCCGGCAGGTGCCGCCAGTTGGACTGGTAGGCGGCTGCCGGGAGCGCAAGAAACGTCATCGAGCTGACGATTGTCGCCATCAGCGAAAAACCGACCGCCCAGCCAGGCAGCGAACGGTCGGCCAAAAAATAGCCGCCGGCTGTCTTGCTCGATCGGGAACAGACCGCCCCGATTCCGGCAATCAGGGCCATTCCCAGCCCGATCACGACCAAGTCGGCGGTACGGAGTGTCGCTGACACAAATCGAGACCCACCGGCCCCCGGCCGGGGGCCGGCACGAGTTTTGGGGAGGACTCGGCTACTTCTTCTTGCCGGCGTCAATCCCGACCAGGTGAACTTCAAACACGAGCACCGAGTTCGGGCCAATCTCCTGACCGGCCCCGCGGGTGCCGTATCCGAGTTCCGAGGGAATCACGAACTGGAACACCGAGCCGACCGGCATCAGCTGCAAACCCTCAGTCCAGCCCTTGATGACCCGGTTGGCGGCGAACTTCACTGTCTGATCACCGGGAGTCGGCACCTTGCCCTTGAACGACTCGTCAAACGTCTTGCCGTCAATCAGCTGGCCCCGGTAGTGCACCTCGACAGTGTCACTCGCCTTGGGTTTTGGTCCCTTGCCAGCCTTCAGCACGGTGTACTGCAGGCCACTCTTGGTCGTGATCACGCCCTTTTTCTTGCCGTTGGCGGCGAGAAAGGCGGCGCCCGCCTTTTTGTTCTTGTCGGCGGAGATCTTGGCCTTGGCTGCCTGCTGAGCCTGCATCTCGCGCTGGAATGCCGCGAGAGCCGTCTGGATCTCGGCATCCGACAGCGCCGGCTTCTTGCCCGACAGCGTGTCGGCGATTCCGGCGGCCAGGAGCTTGGTATCGATGTCCAGACCCTGTCGCTTCAGCGCCTGCCCGATTTGAAGACCGATCGCATAGCTGGCCTTGTCGCGGGTGGTCTTGAACTTCGAGTTGCCACTCTTCTTGGCGCCCTTTTTGCCAGCTGGCTTCGCCTTGTCGGCGGCCTTGTCCTGGCCCATCACGCCGGGAGCCTGGGTGGCCAACAACATGGTGGCGGCAAGAGTCAGAGAGAATATCACATGTCGCATGCCTGGGATTCTCCGGCCGGATGCTCTGCAACCGTCCGCCTCATGCCCGGCCGGCACAGGCAGACGTTTGGATGGGAGAGCAGCCCCACCGAGGCCTCACCAGGACGGCTTGGCCCTGTGATCCGGCGCGACTGAAACCAGCCATCTACACTATCGCCCGCACCTCGGACTGGCCAGCCCGCCACTCCCACCACCACAGTCCCCCGAACACCCCTGCCATCACAACCGCCGACCACTGGTAGCCGGTCAATCCCCACCACAGCCGGGCCTCGGGTCGGATGAACTCGGTCGCAAAGCGGTAGACCGAGTAGAGCACCAGGTAGCACTTGAAGAGCTGACCCACCAGCAGGCCGTCGCGCCGCAGTGCCCAAAGAAAAGCCGCGCAACCGGCGTGGAACAGCGACTCGTACAACTGCGTCGGATGTCGCGACAGTCCATCGCCGAAATCGACACCCCACGGCAAGCTGGTCTCCGTGCCGTGACAACAGCCGTGCGTGAAACAGGCCAGCCTCCCGATCGCAACCGCCGCCGGGATCGACACCGCGAACGTGTCACCGGTTCGCACGCGAACGCCGCTGTACCACTTCGCCAACTCCACGCCAGCGTAACCGCCAGCGAGTCCCAGCATGATGGTCTTGCCACCCCCCAGAAGCATCCGACCGTCCCAGGCCGCCGACCAGTCCCCACCGACAAGATACGACAGCCAGAAAGGAATCCGTGCCGCCAGGAACGCTCCGGTGAATCCTCCCAGCCCAATCAGCACCCGCTGCTTCCAGGTCAGTCCCAGCCGCAACTGTCCTCCACGAGACAACCAGGCTGCCACCACAACGGCCAGCAACATGATGACCGCGTACAGCACACGGCCCGTCAAGACTCGAACCCCGGACCACTCTCAATCTCCACCAGCGAAGATTCGGACGCCGTCGACTCGGCCGTCAATTCAGACAGCCGATCAAGTGTCGGCAATGGGACGTGACCCTCGCGATAAAGCACGTTGTAGGCACAGAACGGGATCACGTGCCCCGATGGCAGGACATGGTGGATGCAGCACTTCATCACGCGGCGTACATCAAAGTTGTACGCGTCCAGGAACGACGTGATCGTGATGCGAAAGACATCCGATGGATCCAGCTCCTCCGCCAGGGCTCGAGTGAAGAACTCGACCGCCAGCGGATCGCTCAGCGGACTCGCACCCGCATCAGCCCCAGCGGGCACAATCGGCACGCCAGCGAGCACCGGCAACGCCGTCGCAGCTTCCAGATCCTCGGGGCCAGGCACCGAGCAGCCCTCGGGACCGCAGCAACCCAGCCGTCCCAGGTAGGTCTCGATCAACTGCCGAGCACGCGGTCGGTTGAACGTGATCCCGTTGGCCAGCAAGTCACTGTGTTCACGTGCGTCGACGATCCTCATCAACGGCAATGAGCGATCACCGGAACGGTAAGCGTAGGTCAGCGTGTGACAATTCGGGTGCGCGCACGGAAGCGGCATGAAGTCGTCGGCAACAAACCGGCCCTCGGTCTGCTCCTCGATCAGCCGAACCACGTCGGGGAATGTCACCCGGCCCTCGATCGTCTCCGGCAACACGTGCCGCCCGCTGTAGGTGGCCGGTTGCAGGCTGACACCGGTGATGAATTGGCGCGCGAGCCCGAAGTCGATGATGGCCCCGAGCTCATCGTCATTCACCCCGCCCTGGACGGTTGTCACCAGGATCGTCCGCAGACCCGCCTCACCAAGAGCCTCGACCGCCGCCAGCTTCATTTCCGCCAACGGCTCACCCCGGAGCGCCTCGTAAGTGCTCTCGCGGAACCCGTCAAACTGTAGGTAGATCTCCAGTCGTCCGGCAAACACGGACACACGCTCGAGGAATTCGCGGTCGCGTGCAAACCGGACACCATTGGTGTTGATCATCACGATGTCAATTGGCTGTTCGCAGGCGTATTCGAGAATCTCCAGGAAGTTCGGATGGATCGTCGGCTCACCGCCGGACAGCTGCAGAACCTCGGGCCGCCCTTCGACCTCGACCAGCCGATCTATCGCAGCAATCACCTCTTCGAGCGACAGGTGCTTGCCGCCCGGACCACTCGACGCGTAACACATCGGACAGCTCAAGTTGCACGAGCTGGTTATCTCGACCAACCCCACACACGTATGCTGCTCGTGCTCGGTGCACAATCCACATTCGAAGGGACAACCCTGGCCGGTCGCGGTCACGCCAACCTCACGTGGCACCTTGCCGGGAACGTTGAATTCGAGCCGATCGAACTGCCGGACGTCACTGCAGACGAAGTCCTCGCGAGGCCCGTGAGTGTCGCAGTGCTTGCGAAAGTAAACCCGCCCCTGTCTCTCGATGATCTTCGCAGGCACCAGCTCCAGGCACTCCGGGCACAGGCTCTGCGTCATCCCCAGGAAGGTGTGGTCACGGAAGAGCATCAACCAGCTCCAGTTCGAGTCGCAGCACGGACACGCTTATTGAAAGCGGAAGATCGCGAAGCAGCCGATGAAGAAGGCACCGACGGCTGCCACCAGCAAGAGCACGCCGCAGCCGATGCCGGTCAGCGCCTTGGTCCAGCCCCCTCGATCACCCGAGGCGGCCTCGGCCGCCCACTGCGGATCCACGGTGTCGAGTGGACTCCCACACGACTGACACTCCGTCGACGTCAGTGGCGTCTGTTGCCCACAGCCGGGACAAGCCACGGTCATCGCCTGATCCGCAGCGGGGGGTGTATCGGTCAAGGAAATCCTCCGGTCCTTCAGGCTGTGGAGCCTGGCGCCACAAGTGGCAAATGCGGATTCTGCGACGGCAGTGGCACCTGAAACAAGTCTGAATCGACCAAAATCCCGCGACAGACCCGTCTCATCGGCGGCAGTTGCAAACGCAGGATTGACCCCGTAGAACAGGGTTTTCCTACGATTTCCTACAGTCGGTGGTCTCCTCACCCGGCAATCATCGTCTTCACACGTCAGCATCCGCGCCGGCAAGGCGCCCGAAGATCTCGCTGGATTGACTCACTCATGCCGACTGCCCTGATCACGCCCGAAGCCCTGCTCAATAAACCCGGACCACACGTGGACCGCCTGGTGGGAGCCGGATTCGAGGTCGTTTACCCCGACGATCCGACATTCACCCGGGGACGCGGTGCCACAGAGACGATTGCCGCGCTGGATGGGATCGACGCCATTCTGGCCGGCGGCGACAACCTCAGCGCCGAAGTGATGGAAGGCTGCCCGGGTTTGCGGGTGATCGCGCGGTGCGGCGTCGGGTTCGA
>MDTE01052722.1_pt1 | contig 33380 bp, 33 predicted proteins | sample 811231 | NCBI WGS metagenome assembly MDTE01 (sample SAMN05326651, study PRJNA326480) | marine metagenome | isolation source: seawater | place: Indian Ocean: Red Sea | collected 2010
ATTGGATAAAACAATTTTATCCTAACGGCTATAAAATAGAATCTGCATCTAGCGATGCTAGCTTTAGAAAATATTTTAGAATAATATCGGATAATCAATCTAAGATAATCATGGATGCTCCTCCAAGTCATGAAAAAATCAAACCTTTTCTAGATATCACTTTTTTACTTCAAGAAATTGGTTTAAATGTTCCTAAAATTTTTGAAGTAAATGAAAAAGAAGGTTTTATATTAATGTCAGATCTAGGCAAATCTCTATATCTAAATCAATTAAATCATGAAACAGTATATTGTTTATATACTGATGCAATAGATGTAATAGTGAAAATGCAATCTAATATTAAAACTACAGGCCTTAAAGTTTTTGATGATGATGAATATATGTTAGAAATGGAACTTTTTAAAAAATGGTTTCTACAAAACCATTTAAAAATAAATATTAATGAAAATGAAAATTCAGTTATTGAAAATTGCTTCAGAAACTTGATAACTCATATTAAAAATATACCGACAACATTTGTACATAGAGATTACCATTCTAGAAATCTTCTAATGACCGAAAAAAACAATCCTGGAATTATTGATTATCAAGATGCGTTGATTGGGCCTATTACATATGATTTAGTTTCGTTATTGAAAGATTGTTATATAACATGGGAAGAAAGTCTTATTCACAACATTGTAAAATCAAGTTTTAATAAGATAAAGAATGATAATGATTTAGATGAATTTATATTTTGGTTTGATATAACTGGTATTCAAAGACATCTGAAAGCAATAGGAATTTTTTCAAGATTATACTATAGAGATAACAAAAAAGATTTTATAAATGATATTCCAAGAACCTATAATTATATACATAATATACTTAACAAATATAGTGAATTAGATGAAATGAAAAGATATTTTAAAAATCTTAAATTATCAGAAAACTTAATATTATGAAAGCAATGATATTAGCATCAGGACGTGGCGAAAGAATGATGCCTATAACAAAAGATATACCGAAACCAATGTTAAAAATAGGTAATGTAACATTGCTTGAAGATAAAATAATTCGTTTAGCTGAGTCAGGAATAACTGAAATTATTATAAATATAGGATATTTAGGATATCAAATTAAAGATCATGTTGGAGATGGATCAAAATATGGAATAGAAATTATAATAAGTGATGAAGGAGATATGCCTATTGGAACAGCAAATGGCATTAGAAAAATTTTAGATTTTTTTAATAATGAAAATTTTATTGTGGTTAATGCAGATATTTGGACAAATTATTTATATATAGACTTAAATGAAAAATTAACTAAAGATAAATATGCACATTTAGTTTTGGTAAATAATCCTAATTATTTAAATGGAGATTTTTCATTAAATAATAATAATTTAATTAAAGGTAACGATTTTACTTTTTCTGGAATAGGTGTATATAATCCAGAGCTTTTTAAAAAATATAATGATAAAGAATTAGGTAATATTTTGAGAAAAGAAAAAGAAATTACAGCAGAAATTTATCAGGGTGATTGGTCAGATATTGGGACTGTAGAAAGATTAGAAAATTTAAGAAAAAATTTATGATACTGCTAATAATAAGCCCCAAGTAATAAATATTATGCCTGTAATTTTTCTATATAATAATGGGTTTTTATATGACAATTTTTCAAAAAGGACAAATATTGTTAAAATCACTACCCACATAATATTCATAACTCCTAATGCGAAAAGTGTTAACATTAATGCCCAACAACAGCCTACACAATAAAATCCATGCCTATATCCAATAACAAACGCACCTAAATTACCATCCTTCCAATTGTTAGTTAAAAAACCAAGAGGTGATTGGCATACAGTTAAACAGGCATCTTTCCAAGGTGTAAATTGATAAATACCTGCCAAAACTAATACAATTACTCCTATGTATCCATGCATTGGTTCCATCATTGGATTTAATAAATTATGTTGATGCATCAAATATTGAGGAAATGTAATTACAAGACTAAATAATACCCAACTCATCAAATAACCAATTAATAAAATTAAAGGTGAAGAAGAATCTATACCTTGTTCTTTTCTTCTATAACTTAAAGTAGTAAATAATAATAACATCGGAAGAATTGATGGTGTCATCATTGCAATCATCATTACTGACCACATCAAAAAAAGCAAAATAAAATCTTTATTACTCCAAGCTCCTTCCATAGGTGGCATCCAAGATAATATTGAACTAATTAGGTTTTTCGATGAATCCATATTCATATCCTTTGTATCCATAGACATATCCATACTATTGTCACCCATAAAAGGAATAGTGTTCATATGCCATCCCATACCAAGAATATATAACCAAGAAATTAGTAATACTAATAAGACGCCAATATAAACTACCATTCTATCCTTCAATGGTATATTCATATCATCTGGTTTATTAAGGTCTTGATTCATCTATCTTGAAATTAAACAGACGACTCATATAGAATGAGTCGTCTTTATTTAAAAAGTTTATCCTTTTTCGATAGCAGTTTGTTTAGCTCCACCATCCATATAAACGAATGGAGAACTTAAACCATTACCACCTTCAAAAGAATGGTCGATTCCATGATCGCTGTAAGTCATTTTCGATGCTCTACTTACAGTAATTGGAAACGGAGGTGCTACTGCTAATGGAGTATCATGTACAACTACAGGTCTACCTGCAGCTCCACCTAATTGTTCCATTTTATTTTCACCTACACCTGCTATGACTAAATGTCTATGTGGCGAATCTACTTTGTATGAAATATCCGCAGATCTTGTTGGTAAAAATTCACGTGGTCCATCTTTTTCGCCTTTAGCAAGACTTGCTACTACACCAAGATGTCCTCCATGAATTCCATGCCATGCCTCTGTCAAAGCTTGTTCCTGAGAACCGCTAGCTCTATCATCGACATACAACGCCATAGTGAATCCACCCTTTAATAGATTTTTAGGAGCATGTAAAAACATTGCAACATTAAGACCACTAACATCTACATTACCTACATGTCCTTTTTCTATATTCCAACCAAGTAAAGCTGTACAATAGCCTTTTGTTGGATCTAACAAAAGCAAACACGGACAAATTGTTTCACATGTACAGGATTCAAAATATGTACCACGAAGATACATTGTATGAACTGCACTAGAAGCTTCAGCATCTTTTGATTTAAACAATGAACCTATAATAGGTGTTGCTGCTGCTATAGTAGCCAATCCTTTCATGAAACTTCTTCTAGAGTCTGCTGCCTTCGTTAAAAAAGTTTTTTTGTTACTCATATATTTCCCCAACTAATATTAGTATTTTCTAATACTGTCTATTATGACAGTATAGTTAGTATAACTCGATTCCAAGTAAAAATATTATAATTAAATAAATTTTTTTAATTTTTATATACAAGTTTCATCTGATAAGCAGTATAATGTTTAAGAATGCCGAACAGGGGGCAACATGAAAAAGATAAAATTAATGGGTATCGCAATGTTGACTGTTATGTTGACAGCTTGCGGTGGTGTAGGAACACCTCCAAGTCAATATACGGCTAAAATTTATCCAATAGAGAATGACTTTGAGAGTTATGAAACTCATGGTCCATTTTCTTCAAGAGATGAATGCACAGCTAAAGCTCAAGAGATGAATGCTGCTGCATATGCTTGCGAACCTCATTCAGCAAAGAAATAATTGCAATTATTTTGAATAAACCACCCCTTTTTTGGGGTGGTTTTTTACTGTAAATTTCTACTTTAATAAATACAAAAAACCTGTATGATTGAACATCTATGCATAAGGATAACTGTCATTTCTATCCAACAACTTTTCAACATGACGATCATGATCATCAATGTGGTTGTGTAAAATGTTATATCACTAGCGTCATTACTCTACCTATATTTGAATTCATTTCGTTATATGATTGTTATTCTCAATCATTCAATGTCTTTAACTTAGATAAAAACACACTACATTCATTTAATCTTTATATTTTATCTAATCCGCGATCACCACCATTTTCTTTATAAATACTACTTACATAAAAAAATAATTTATAAAGGAGATTAAAATGTATAAATATACATTACTAATTCCTCTTTTAGTTGTATGTTCAAGCGTCTCATTTGGTGAGACCACAAGTGATGTAAATGTATCTTCACCTATATTTACTAACTCCATATATGAGAGTAAATATCCATCTCATGCAATTAATAAAGAGGAAATAAATACCTATAAAAGTATAGGTAGCAATTTAAAGAAGTATTCAGGCATATCTAATGCTGATTATGGTAATGCTATAGGTCAACCTGTGATACGTGGATTGACAGGTGATAGGACTAGAGTACTCTCAGATGGTATTCAATTAAATGACCTCAGTCATATTAGTGCTGATCATGCTAATAATGTAAATTTAAATAATATTTCATTCATTGAAGTTATAAAAGGACCCTCTTCTCTATTTAGTTATGGAGCTACAAGCGGCGGAATTATAAACGTAGTTTCAGATATAATTTCAAATGCAAAATATGATAGTTTATTTAAGATAGATTATTTAACGATAAATAATGGGTATGGACATAATTTTCTAATCAAGGAACATTTGCTAAATACAAATTTATTTTTTTCTTTTAGTAATAAACACCTAGATAATTATAGTCTTCCAGATGGTGCATTATTTGAGGAAGGCGTTAAGAAAAAAACAAAATCTAATTCAGATTATAAAAACCAAAATTTCAAACTAGGTTTATCCTTCCCAAGAGAATGGGGATATTTTGGTATAACGTTTGAAAATACTGACGGTGTTTATGGAATACCATTCCATGCGGAAGAGGAAGAGGAGCATGAGGAAGAGGAGGAACATAGAATTTTCTCAAAAGTAGAATCTGAGACTTATACTTTGAAAGGAAAATATAATCATCCTATTTTCTTTAATTCTATAGATTATTTCTATAAAGATTCTAATTATTTCTTAAAAGAGCATGAAGAAGATGGATCTGCATCTTTAAATAATAATAGTAAAGAACTTTCTATTAAATTTGATTTAGATAATGAAAGATTCGAAAGAAAATTACTCATGCAATATAATCATAGGAAATCTCCGATGACGAACGCATATCTTCCTTCATCAGAATCTTATGAAAGATCTGTTTCTTATTTTACTAGAACAAAAAACAAATCATATGAAATTGATTTTGCTGGAAGATATGATTCTAATGTTAGATATACTCGAGAAACTCAACGCTACGGAGATACATCTTTAAGTTTTGCAACAAGCTATTCGAGTAAGCTAAATACATCTCTTTTCTATACTGTTGGGTATGCTCACACATCAAGAAGCCCGGCCATATCAGAATTATTTGCTAATGGCTCACATGGTCCTACTCAAAGATTTGAAAGAGGAGATAGTAAACTGAACAGGGAAGTCTCAAGAAATATTGAACTTGGTCTGAAATATAATGTTAATGATATTGACATAGTTTTTAATTTATACAGAAATAATATCAATGATTACATTTTCTTAGCCGATCAATCTACTTCAACAAATGGCAAAACTGATGCTAATTGGAGTCAAAAGAATGCTGTCTTTCAAGGCTTTGAAGTGTCTGTATCTAAAGAATACATCACTGATAATGGTATTATTGAAATAAAATTAAGTAGAGATGATATTTCTGCAACCTTCGATGATAATACGTATGTCCCAAGAATAACACCAGCGAGAAACATCCTCTCAGCTAAGTATAATGATAGTGATAATACTCAATACTCATTAAATTTAATTCATGCTGAATCACAGGGAGATTTTTCATCAATTGAAAAAAAGACAAACTCTTACGTCAACCTAAGCGCTGGAGTGACTAAGATATTTCCAATAGGCACTAATCAAAATCTTACTTTAGATATTCATGCTAACAATCTTCTAAATAAAACTATAAGAAATCATGAATCATTCGTTAAAGATAATGTCCCTACACCAGGTGCACAATTTGGAATGTTTTTAAGCTTTGATTACGATTATTAATTTAGATATATCTATATGAGTGTTCATAAGACTATATACCGAGTGAACACTCATTTATCTCAATATTGATTTATATAGTCATCCATAATCTTATATGCGTCTAAAGTAAATTTTCCTACTTTGCCTGACCCAATTGATATATCATCAATGGTCACAATTGGAACTACCGGATTTGTAGAGCTTGAGCACCAGATTTCTTGAGCACTTAAAACTTCTTCTTTAGAAATATCACATTCTGATACTTCGATTGTATTTTGCCTAAGTAATTCAATTAATAGATTTCTCGTGACACCTGATAATAATTTGTTACTCAATTTAGGAGTCTTAATAACATCTTGTGAAAGGACAAATACATTGCTTGCAGAACCTTCTGTTAATTTATTATCTCTTATGAGTATAGCTTCGTATTTATTCATTTTAGTCGCCGAATTCTTCAACATTACATTGGCAAGCAGTGATGTGGATTTTATATTAGCTTTAGTCCATCTATAATCATCTTGAATACACGCCTTAAATCCTTGTTCTATTTCAGAAACACTATATTTTTTATATGGCTGACCCATTACTAAAACTGTAGGTTCGCCACATTTATCAAAAATATGCTGACGTATCTTTTCAACACCTCTAGTAATTTGAATATATATAGAATGTTCTTTATATTGATTAACAGAGATAAGTTCATTGACAGCATCATTAATTTTAGAAAAATTTATTAACTCTTTATTTATACCAGTCAAATCCAAACTCACCCTCAATCTATCTAAATGTTGACCTAATAGAAAAGGTTTTGATTTATATACTGGAATTAATTCGTATACACCATCACCAAAAAGAAAACCTCTGTCCATGACTGAGATTTTTGCTTCATCTGAAGGAAAAAAAGATCCGTTCAAATAGAGTTTTTCTTGCATATTTTTTACTTAATAAAAGAATCTATCGTTCTTCTTAACATATTGCCTGTTTGAATATCTTGAAGAGCGATTAGTTTTGCGGTACTTAATGTTTCATTATTTAATTTGATTGCAATAAAACCAACTACATCATTTTTAGCTATTGGAGCAGTTAGGTTTTTATCTATTATAAATTCTTTTTTAATTTTCTTGTATTGTCTCCTTGGTATTGCAATAAAATAATCTTCACTCAAACCGACAGGAAGCATTGTTTCGTTGCCTGAATATACTCTAGCTTGATGTATTTCCATATCTTTCTTAAAAACTTTATGTGTCTCAAAAAATCTAAATCCATACTCTAAAAGAGATTTTGAGATTTCTATTCGTTGTCCTGGATTTTTAGCACCCAAAACAACAGCAATAAGTCTTCTACTACCTCGTTTTGATGAACTAGCAAGACAATAACCAGCTTTTTTAGTGAACCCAGTTTTTATTCCATCAACACTATCATCTATATACATTAATTTATTTCTTGAATACTGTTTAATTTCATTGAATATATATTCTTTTTGGCGATACATTTTATACAAACGAGGAAAATCTTTAATCAGAGCTCTTGATAAAAGAGCTATATCTTTCGATGTTGTATATAGTTCTTTGTTTGGCAAACCAGTAGAATTTGCATAATTAGTATTATTTAATTTTAATGTTGTTGCAATTTGATTCATGTAATTTACAAAAGTCTCTTCATCACCAGAAATATATTCCGCCAAAGCTACACTTGCATCATTACCCGAACTCACTATTACACCCTGCAGTAAATCAGAAACTTTTACTTTTTTACCCACTTCAATGAACATTTTAGATCCCCCCATTTTCCATGCTTTTTTGCTGATGAGAACCTCATCTTCCATACTAATTGCTTTATCCTTTAATTCAGTAAAAACAATATAAGAAGTCATAATTTTTGTAATGCTCGCGGGTGGCAACATTAAATTAGGGTTTTTTGAAGCAATAACCATACCGCTATCATAATCCATTAAAACATACGAACTAATATTCGGATTTGGCGCTTTAGGTATAGGTCCTGCAAAAGATGTGATACTAAAAAACGTTACAAGTGTTAAAAAAAATAAATTTCTCAGAAATATCATATTCTTTAATTGTATCATAAATTATAATTTTCTAGTTCGGTTTTATTTTATATGACTTAATATTTTTTCCAAGAAAATGGACAGCTAAGGCATAAAGTCTACTTCTATTGTAACGTGTTATAACATAAAAATTTTTATGTCCGAAACTATATACATTTCCATCTTGTTCTTTTCTAGCAATAACAGAAATAAGGCTGTTTTCATATATATATTCTTTTGAATTAATATAATTATCCTTAAAATATTTATATTTAGTATGTGGTTTATAAGATTTTTTTGAAAAATCTCTAACTAATTCACTAGAATCTTCGTTATATATGATATGAGATAATATTAAATTATTTTTTTTCCAACCATGTTTATAAAGATAATTTGCTACACTTCCTATTGCATCTGCATTGGAGTTCCATAAATCAATTTTCTTGTCATTATCAAAATCAATTGCATAATTTCTATAACTACTTGATATAAATTGTGGCTTACCTAATGCACCAGCATATGATCCTTTTATTTTTTCGGGGTTAAGATTATTCTCCTTACATAGTAATAAAAAATTAATAAGTTCTGATTTGAAGAATTTTGCCCTTCTTCCTTTATTGGGGCCCATGGAAAGTGATGCTAACGTATCAAATGTTTTGAAATTCCCTGTTCGCTGACCAAATTTAGTTTCAATTCCAATTATTGCTATGATTATTTCAGGTGGAACACCGAACATTTTGTATGCTTTATTTAACATGTATTCATTTTTATTCCAAAAGTCTTTACCCTGCTTAATATGGCTTTTGTTTACAAAGAGATTTTTATAATTTGTACAATTTATATCAGTTTTATCGCAGCCATTCCATGTTAAAGTTCTCTCGGGAGCTCTTTTAAAAAATTTCTTCAATCTGGATTCTGCTTTTACATTCTTAAAAAGATTTCTTAATTTTTGTTTATCATATGTATGTTTATCATGCATATAATCAATAAATTCATCTACCTCAATAGTATCATATGGACTAGAAGCGTGAGTTAATGTAATGCTTAAAAAGAGAATAAATATAAATATAATTCTTAACATATTATTTTCTTAAAATTCTTTGATGTGACTTTATTGACATAATAATTCCTAGTGCAGCAAAAACTGTCACCATTGATGTGCCTCCATAACTCATAAAAGGTAATGGTGCTCCAACTACTGGCAAAATACCAATTACCATTCCTATATTGACAATAACATAGAGAAATATTGTGAGACTCAATGTACCTGATAATATTCTAGAGAAATTATCAGTTGCCTTGATAGAGATGCTTAATCCTCTTAATACTACAAAAAGATATAAAAACATTAATATTAGTATTCCAATAAATCCAAATTCTTCACCAAAAGCAGAAAATATAAAATCCGTATGATTTTCTGGTAAAAATTCTAATTTAGATTGAGTTCCATTCATATAACCTTTACCAAATAAACCCCCTGAACCAAGAGCAATTTTTGATTGAATTAAATGATAACCAGTTCCAAGTGGATCAGATTCTGGTTCAAAGAAAGTCAAAATTCTTTGTTTTTGATATTGATGCAAGTTATACCATAGAACTGGTAATGCTGAAGCTAATATAATGGATGATCCTAAAAAAAATTGTATTGACATTCCACCTAATAAAATTGCTATAACGCCTGACATACCAATCAATAAAGCTGTACCAAGGTCGGGTTGTTTTGCAATTAAAAACATAGGTATTAATACAATAGAAGAAGCTATAACAAGATATATAAATTTAGGCGGTAGAGGTTTATCGTAATAATAAGAAGCTAGCATTAATGGTACAAATATTTTCATTAATTCAGATGGTTGAAATCTGATAAAATATAAATCCAACCAACGATCTGCACTTTTCCCTACACCAAATAAAAGAACCAATAATAATAATAAAATACAAACATAATACAATCCTGGTGCAAATAATCTAAATGTATCTGGATGTATTTGTGCTAAAAAGACCATAGCTGTCAAACCCACGAGAACTCGAATTATTTGTTTTAATACCAAATTTGTATCACCATAAGAAATACTGTAAATGGTAATTACTCCAACAAAAACTATCATCATTACAGCAACAAATAATTTTGTATCAATTTTTAGAAAATTACTGATTCCAGAGACAACTCTATTAGTTTGATTTGAACTAGGAAGATTTATCATTTCTTAGCTACCTTGTCTTTCTTTTGAAAATATTTATTTATAACATCTCTTGCAATAGGCGCAGCAACTGTTGAACCTCCTCCTCCATTTTCGACTATTACAGCTACAACTATTTCAGGATTTTCATAAGGCGCAAAACTGATAAATAATGCATGATCTTGAAGTTCTTTAGCGCCAAGCTTCCCTTTGTCCAAAGAATAAACTTGAGCAGTACCTGTTTTACCTGCAATTTCAATACTTTTAACTTTTCTCAATTGCGAAGCTGTGCCTACTCCAGATTCATTTACAACTCTCCACATAGCTCTATTAACAACATCTAAATTCTCTAAGTTCATAGAAACAGATATTTTATTTTGATCATAATTATAATTATTAATCTCATCAGTTATTATGTTTTGACTTTTTAAAAATAAGTGTGGTACAAAAGTTTCGCCTTGTCCCGCTAAAACAGATGTTGCTACCGCCAATTGTATTGGTGTTGTCAACATATAACCTTGTCCAATACCAATATTAAGTGTTTCTCCAGGATACCATGGTAATTGTTTAGTTTTTCTTTTCCAATCACGATCTGGCATTAATCCTGTTGATTCGTTGTACAAATCTATATACGTTTTTTTCCCAAAGCCATATTTAGGTAATTTTTGACTCAACATATCTATACCAGTTACTTCAGCAAGTCTGTAAAAAAATACATCACATGATTGTGCAATTGAATATGCTAAATCAGCAGATCCATGTCCTTCTTTTTTCCAACACTTGAATGGTCTTTTATGATTTCGCAACTTATATTGACCAGAACAGGTCACTGATGTTGTTCGTGTAAAAATATTTTCATCTAAAGCTATTAATCCAACAAATGGTTTAATAGTTGAACCAGGAGGATACAAGCCTGCAATGGAGCGATTTATTAAAGGTCTATCTTTTCGACTGATTAATTCGTTATATGATTTTGTTGTTAGTTTCTTAGTAAATATATTAGTGTCATAACCAGGTGCACTCACCATTGCTAGCAAGTCTCCATTATTTGGATTCATTACTATCACTGAACCAGCTTTATTTTTCATTTTTTCATAAGCAAAGAGTTGTAAATCCAAATCTATTGTAAGATAAATATCTACTCCGCGCTCTGGTTCTGATTTATCAAGAATTCTAACTACTTCACCTTGCGCATTAGTTTCAAGTCTTTCAAAACCAGGTTTACCAACTAATAAATTTTGATAAAATTTTTCTATACCTATTTTACCAACTTCAGTCATACCCTCTCGAATGTCAATTACACCAGATTCAATATCACTCTCAGATAATTTTGAAATATAACCAACTACATGTGCTAATGCCTCTGGATGTTTATAGATTCTCTTAGACACTGGAGTAATTTCTAATTCAGGTATAATATACTGATCAACTGAAATTTGCGAAAACTCTTCTAAAGTTATATTTTCTGAAATAACAACATCTTTTAATCTTCTATTCTTAAATTGTTTTTTTATAGATATCATTTTTTCATTTGAAAGTTTTAACAATTTTTGAATATTTTTATAAAATAAATCTACATCGGTTACTCTCTCTTTTTTTACTATTAGATCAAAAGTATTATAATTCTTAGCTAAAATTTTTCCGTTACGATCTAAAATTAAACCTCTAAAAGCCTGAATGGGTCTAATTTTTATTCTATTATCTTCAGCTTTAACTAAATAATATTCATGGCTGGATACTTGAAGTTGATATAATTGAGATATATATGAACCAAACACAATAATTACTAAAATAATTGCAATTATTACTCTTTTGCTATGAGAATTTCTTTCTTCATCAGAATCACTCATTCTATCCCAGCTATATTTTTCTTCTATCTTGAGCTGTTTTCTGATAGAGTCTTTTCGAGCTTTAGTATTCATCTGTCTAATTATATGTAGACTTCTGTTAAAAAAATATAAAAAATGGAGAAAATTATATGATTACAATAGATTTTGGTATTATCCCTATATTCCTCGGTGTTTTAGGACTTATAGCTGCTTTTTTGCTATATAAATATATTCTCAGTTTTCCCACTGGTGAAGGTAAGATTTTAGAAATATCCCAAGAAATACATCTTGGAGCCATGTCATTTATAAAAAAAGAATACTCAATACTTTTTATATTTTCATTGGTTTTAATTTTTGGCATTTATTATGGATTAGGTCTAGATAGTACTGTTGCATTTATTGTAGGAGCTTTGACATCTTCATTGGCAGGTTTTATAGGAATGTATACTTCTACTAAAGCAAATGTTAGGGCAACTAATGCTGCACATACTGAAGGTATGAATAGAAGTTTAACTGTGGCTTTTTTTGGTGGCTCAATTATGGGATTGACTGTGGCAGCAATGGGACTAGTTGGTTTAGGTATTCTGTTCTTTCTCTATGGTCATGATCCTGAAACTGCATCTGTAATTCATGGATTTGGTATGGGTGCTTCAACAGTTGCATTATTTTCAAGAGTTGGTGGTGGTATATTTACTAAATGTGCAGATGTTGGAGCTGATTTGGTTGGGAAAGTTGAAGCAGGTATTCCTGAAGATGATCCAAGGAATCCTGGTGTAATAGCAGATAATGTTGGTGATAATGTTGGAGATGTAGCTGGTATGGGCTCTGATATATTTGAATCATATTGTGGTTCTATAATTGCTTCTATAGCTATAGCTTCTACTCTTAATATAGTATTAGTTGAACAGTTGGGATTAAGATCTAATTTAATGTTTCTACCTTTAGCTTTAGCTTCTATTGGAATTGTATGTTCTTTGTTAGGTATTTTATTAGTAAAAGTTTTATCAGATTCATCATCAACTAGTATTAATGTAAGTACCGCATTAAGAAGCGGTACATTTACTTCATCTATAATTTTTATTATTGCTTCATACTTTATAATTTATACCTTGAATCTTAATTCTGATTTATGGGTTGCTGTGCTTGCAGGTTCTGTAGGTGGAGTTATTATCGGTCTTACTACAGAATTTTACACTGGTGGTGGTCCAGTTAGAAAAATTGCTAATCAAGGAAAAACTGGTCCAGCAACAATAATAACTACAGGTTTATCGGTTGGAATGGAATCAGTGGTAATACCAATACTATCGATAGTTAGCATAATATTTATTTCTAATATATATGCTGGTTTATATGGAGTTGCAATTGCAGCAGTAGGTATGCTAGCAACTGTTGGTATAACAATGGCTATTGATGCATATGGCCCAGTGGCTGATAACGCCGGAGGAATTGCAGAAATGGCTGGATTAGGTGAAGAAACTAGAAAAATTACTGACAATTTAGACCAAGTTGGTAATACAACCGCAGCAATAGGAAAAGGTTTTGCGATAGGTGCGGCAGCATTGGCAGCATTAGCGATAATTACAGCTTTCATAGAAGAAGTAAATCATACAAGGATGGAGCAAGGACGAAATGCAATAGAATTGCTTTTAACAAACACAAATGTACTAATTGGTCTCTTTATCGGCGGTATGATCCCTTATTTAGTTGGTTCTTTAACTATCAATGCAGTAGGAGATGCTGCATATGAAATGATTAATGAGATAAGAAGACAATTCAAAGAAATTCCAGGATTATTGGAAGGTACAGGAAAACCCGATAATAGTCGTTGTGTAGAAATTGCTACTGAAGCTGCAATTAAGAAAATGGTATTGCCTGGTGCAATTGCGGTTTTTTCTCCAATTATTATTGGTTTTGCCTTTGGTGCAGAAATGTTAGGAGGATTACTTGGTGGCGGATTGATAAGCTGTGTTTTATTAGCACTAACTATGTCAAATGCTGGTGGTGCATGGGATAATGCAAAAAAATTTATTGAACAAGGTAATCTCGGTGGAAAAGGATCTGAGACACATAAGGCAGCTGTTGTAGGTGACACTGTCGGAGATCCATTAAAAGATACATCTGGGCCATCAATGAACATATTAATTAATGTAATGGCTATAGTTAGTCTTGTTATAGCACCGCTTTTGTAGGAGAAATAAATGAATATTCTTTTTTTAGGTGCTCCAGGATGTGGGAAAGGAACTCAAGCTAAAGCAATTATAAAAAAATTTTCGATACCACAAATTTCAACAGGTGATTTATTGCGCTCTGAAATAAAAGCAGAAAGTGAACTTGGTATGGAAATAAAAAATATAATTTCAACAGGAAATTTTGTTAGTGATGAAATTGTTTTAAAATTAGTTTCTAATAAGTTAAAAAGTAATGAGTGTAAAAATGGATTTATACTTGATGGTTTTCCCAGAAACTTGACTCAAGCAAAACATTTAGATCAATTATTTTTAGAATTATCTTTAAAATTAAATTATGTTTTTTTGATAGATGTTCCTTTTGATTTGCTAATAAAAAGATGTGTAGGGAGAATTACATGCAATGCATGTGGCTACATTTCTAATTCTAACTATACTGATATGAAAGAGAATGATATTTGCCCGAAATGTGAAAAGGGACATTTTACAAAAAGAGAAGATGATAATGAAGAAACGGTCAAGAATAGATTAAGCGTATATCAAGAACAAACTCAACCAATTATAGATTTTTATAAAGAAAAAAATATTTTACATTCAATAGTTGGGGGTGAAGGTCCAGCGATTGAACTTACAAATCAGATATTTGACATACTCCCCTAATAAATAACCACTATTTATCCAAAAAACATAACCTTCCCATATAAATTAAATGATATAATTATCTTCGATAATATTAGGGGTTTTTAGATTTTTATGAAAAATAAATGTTTAGTATTCTTAACATTAACTTTTGTATCATTTCCAGCGTATGCAGGATGGATTCCTGATGAATGGATTCCTGATGACTTAATTCCTGATATAAGTTTGCCCCAAAAACCAATGATGGAAATATTAGATAGCGGAATCGAATTAATTCCAAAAACATATAGAATTCCAATAGACCAAGGATTACTAATCAGACAAGAAAAACTTGATAGATTACAACCTGGTCTTACAAAAGAACAAGTTAAATTTCTAATGGGAACACCAACTTTCATTGATCCTTTTCATAATAACAGATGGGATTATATATTTTATACAGTAGAAAAAAATAAAGTAAACAAAACAAAAAGATTAATTATTTATTTCAAGAATGAAATAGTTTATGCAATACATGATCAGAAAAAAGTTGTAAGAAAAGAAGGGTTAGCATCTAATGCCAAGTTTGCTGATGCTCCTGTAATAGAAAAAATTCCTACAGAACAGAAAGTTTCTGTTCCAGAAATTGTGATTGCAAGAAGAGAAGATTATTTATCTTACAAAAAGACTCGAGGTCTTCCTGTTTGTATTGATAATGAATTAGAAACATATGAGTCTGAAAGAACTTTGGTTAATGCCGATTCTGACACATTAGAAATAAGATCAGATAAACAAAGCCAAGACGATAAAGGTATCTATTATGCATCAGGAAAAGTACAAATAGAACGTTCGGATGATCTAATAAAAGCTGATGAGGCACAGTATAATGCTGATACCGGAGTCCTTACAGCTAAAGATAATGTTACATATTTAAATAAAGATATAACAATTAATGCTATTAAAGGCGGATATAATAGCCAAACCAATACAGTTAGTTTTAATAAAGCAACATATAATTTTGTATCTCAGGATAGACCAGGATCTGGAAGATCATCATCTATTTTTGTAGATGAAAAAGAAGTAATTCACCTTACCCCTGCAACATACACAACGTGCAATATAAATGATCCAGATTGGGAATTGGATGCATCAAAAACTGAACTTTACAGAGATATAGATAGAGGACATGCATATAATTTAGTACTTAAATACAAAAATTTGCCGATACTCTATACTCCTTTTATTAGTTTTCCACTAACTGATAAAAGACAGACTGGATTTTTATTTCCAAGAATTGGTAATTCTCAAGACAGTGGCGTAATTCTTTCAGCACCATATTATTTTAATTTGGCACCAAACTATGATTTAACTTTTATCCCAACAAATTACTCTGGTAGAGGAAAAATGTATGAATTTCAAACTAGACATAAATCAAAATCTAGTTCCACTGAAATACAATTAGCCACACTAAAAGATGATGATATAAAAAAGGATGATAGACATGCATTTTTTATTAAGGATGATAGAGTATTTTTGAATAATATGAGATTAGAAAATAATGCATGGTATGGAACGAGAATCACTTCTAAAATCGATGCAGGCGGTGTATCTGATAAAACATATTTTGATGATTTTAGTAGTTCGGTTGCTGGTATTGGAAGATCTCATATCTTAAGAGAGGTAAGATTAAATAGAACTGACAGGGGTGATTTTGGGGAATTAAATATGGAATTGTTATCTCAGGGTTATCAAGTTGCTAAATCAGGTTTAATTGAACAATATAAAACAATGCCAAAATTTACTGTTAATTATAAATCTATGAAAAAAAACTATGATTTTGGTTATAATTTTAATGCTGAGTATGCTGCTTTTAGACACACACTTCCAACGCAATCTGAAGGTTCCCGATACACTATTTATCCATCTGTAGACTATTTGATTAATGAACCTGGATGGATGGTTAGACCAAAAATAGGATTTCAATATACAAAATATGAATTATCTAATACCGAACCTGAAACAAGAACAAGACACACAGCTATTGCAAGTTTGTACGGTAAAATGGTTTTGGAAAAAAGATTAAAAAATAATATTCTTCAAACTTTAGAGCCACAGTTATATTTACTATATATACCTGTCGGCCAACAAGATGACATCCCTTTATTTGATACAGGTTTGAATGATTTTAAATATACATTATTTAGCGAAAATAAATTTTATGGTAATGACAGATTGAATGATGCAAAACAAATGACATTGGCACTTACTTCAAGAATAATTAATTCATCTACAGGAATAGAAATGATAAACGGAACTATTGGTCAAATTTTTTATTTCGATGATCGTGATGTTCATTTAACAAAAGATACCAAAAAACATTCAGATGCTTCAAATATGCTTGGTATTATCAATGCAAGATTATCTGACAACTGGAGATTGTCTGGAGAAACAATATTTAACCCGCATGCTGGATATGGTGAAAAAAATGCTGTTAGACTAATGTATAAAGATACAAGCCTAGGAAGCCAAAGAATTTTTAATGCCAGCTATAGATTCAATAGAGGTTCGCAAGAAGAAATAGATCTTTCTGGAGTTGTACCTATAAATAATAGATTATCTTTTGTAGGAAAATATAACTACTCATTTAATAACGAAAGAAGTGATACAGAAGATTTACTTGAATCTATGCTTGGATTCGAATATGAAAGTTGTTGTTATGGTTTTAAATTTGTTGTGAGAGATTATTGGGATGGTAATAAATCGGATAATGCTTTTTACTTTGAATTCTTACCTAAAGGTCTTGCTACATCCAACAATCAAACATCTCAATTATTGAAAAGGGGTATACTTGGATATCAAGATGTTTATGACTATTAATAGAGTTTATATATTAATTGCTACATTATTAATTTTTCTAGTAAATATTTTTACTGCAAATATAGTACATGCAGCTGAAATTCAAGATAGAGTAGTTGCTGTTGTAAATGATGGAGTTATTCTTGAATCAGAATTAATTGAGGAAGTAGAAAATATTTCTAGAGGGCCCAAAATTAATGAATATTATAATTTGAATGATGAACAAGTGATAAAAAAAGTTTTAGATAAACTCATACTAAATAATTTACTTATACAAGCAACAAAAAGATTTGGTATTAATATATCTGATATTGCTTTAGAGAGAGGACTCAGACAAATTGCACAAAATGAAAATGTTCCTTTACCTAAATTAAGAGAAATAATATCTTCTAGAGGTGTAGATTACTCAAAATACATTGAAATAATCAGAAATAAAATGGCTGTTGATGAATTGTTTAGAACACAATTTTATTCAAGAGTTTATGTTACATCAGGAGAAATTGATAATTATATAAAAAATCAAATGGCTGATTTTGATAAACAAATCAAATACAATTTAACAGAATTTGTAATTGTAGATGAAAATAAAAAACTTAATCAAAAGATTGTTGATGATATATATTTAGAGTTAGAGAAAAGAAAATTTAATGATATAAAGGATGCTAACAAAGATATAAATATAGAAATAAATGAATTAGGTGAAAATACAATAGATGTTTTGCCGGATCTATTTGTACAAGCATTAAAAAAAATTTCTAAAGGAAAGTTAAGTGAAATTATTGTAAGCCCAAGAGGATATCATATTCTCAAATTAAATAATGTTTCCAATGAGTCACAAGTTTTTGTTACAGAATACAAAGTTAGGCACATACTTATGGTAACTGATGTTATGACTTCAGAAGAAATAATAAAAAATAAGCTTTTGAAAATAAAAAATGAATCCAAAAATATAGATGATTTTATTCTAAAAGCAAAACAATTCTCTGCAGATAAAGCCTCTGGTTTTAAGGGAGGTGATATTGGTTGGGTTAGAAAAGAATCTGTTGTGCCTGAATTTTCCACTGTTATGATTAAAACACCAATGAATAAAATTAGTGAACCATTTAAAACTCAATATGGTTGGCATATTTTATTTACTGAAAATGTAAGAACTATTGATGATACAAATACTAGATTAAGAAAGAGAGCCGAACTTGCAGTAAAAAGAATTAAGGCTGATAGACAAAAAAATGAATGGATTGCAAAATTAAAAGATCAGGCATATATTGAAATAAAGGATATAAAATTTTGAATAAAATTGCTATCACTTTGGGTGAGCCGGCAGGTATTGGTCCAGATCTAGGAGTTTTATTAGCTCAAAACACTTTTAAAAAAAATCATATCATAATAACAGATCCTGTTTTACTAATAGAAAGTGCAAAAAAATTAAAAAGAAATATAAAAGTAAATATAATAGAAAATATCAATAACGAAACAATATCAGGTAATAATGTTTTAAATGTTTTACCAATAAAATTAAATACTACAAATAAACCTGGTACTATGAATTCGAAGAATGCTGAATTTGTAATAAAAACAATTAAAAAAGCAGCAAGGTTATGTATCAATAATGATGTCAAAGCCATGGTTACTGGACCAATAAGTAAATCTATTCTCAATAATGGTGGATATAAAATTTCTGGTCATACTGAATTCTTATCTAATTTATGTAAATCTAAATCAGTAATGTTGTTAATGAATAAAAAGATAAAAATTGCATTACATACAATACACATACCATTAAAAGATGTTCATAAACAAATAAAAAAAAATAAAATAATACAAACAGTCTCAATTGTTGATAAGGATATGAAAAAAAAATTTGGCATCAAAAAACCAAAAATCTTGATGACTGGATTAAACCCGCATGCAGGAGAAGATGGTTTGTTAGGAAAAGAAGAGCAAAATGAACTAATACCAGCAATTAAAGAACTTAGAAAGAAAAATATATTAATTGATGGACCGTGTCCTGCGGATACTGCGTTCATTAAAAAAAATATAGACTATTATGATGTATTTATAACTATGTTTCATGATCAAGGATTACCTGTAATTAAATTTGATAATTTCCAAAAAACAGTAAATATTACATTGGGTTTACCTATCAATAGAATTTCTGTCGATCATGGCACAGCACTAGACTTGGTGGGAACTGGAAATATTGATATTTCTAGTTTTAAAGAAGCTTTAAAAATAGCTGATAATATAAATGATTCTTCTTAAAAAAAGTCTTGGTCAACATTTTTTACATGATAAAAATATTATTAATAAAATAATAAAATATGTTCAACCAAAAAGAAATCAGCATTTTTTAGAAATAGGCCCAGGGAATGGGGTATTATCTAAACCATTATATAATAAAATTCAATCACTAATTCTAGTTGAAAAAGATAAAAAATTAATATCAATACTAGAAGAAACTTTTGATAAAAAGAAAAATATTATAATTTGTAATACCGATATATTGAAATATAATTTTAATGATATTGATAAAAAAATAAGGATTATAGGTAACCTTCCTTACAATATTTCAACAGAAATATTATTTAAAATTCTAGAGATTTCAAAACAAATTATTGATGTCCACTTTATGTTACAAAAAGAAGTAGTCGACCGTATAATTGCCAAACCAGGTAGTAAAAAATATGGTAGATTATCAATTATGTGCCAAGCATATTTTAATGTAAAAAAATTGTTTGAAATAACTCCAAATGTTTTCTATCCAAAACCAAAAATATACTCAACATACATAAAAATGGTGCCTTATAAAACTAAATTTAACAATGATAAACATGAAAAGATATTCACAGATATTGTCCGAAGAACATTTTCATCAAGAAGAAAAATGATAAAATCAACTCTAAAGGATTTTATTGATTTGAAAATTTTAAAAGAATTGAATATAGATCTTAATCAAAGACCCGAAAAAATGTGTATGGAAGATTTTATAAATATCTCAAAAAAAGTATGAAAAAAATAATTTGTATCTCTCTTTTTTTTTACTCTATCTATCACTACATCTTATTCTTTAGTTGGTACTTAAGTCATGATCAAAAAATTATAGAGGAGGCTCTTAATTTATCTTTATTAGCTAGTCTACCTTTATTTATAATGATATTCATAACACATACATTTTTTTATCCTAAAAATAATAATGATCATGCTAAAGTAATTACTTTTCCTCCAATGATTATGCTTTTCTCAAGTAATTTAGCCTTTTTGATTGGAGCCTTAAATCAATATTATTTTCAGCTTTATCGTCTACCTAACATTTTAGACTTTTTAAGAAATCCAACAATTGGTTTAATTTTTATTATTATATCTTTGATTATAATCCATTTAGCAATAAAAGAATTTAATGATATAAAAGAAGATCCAATGCCTACAACATCATCTAAAAATTTGATAAAAAATAAAATTTATACTTGGACAAGAAATCCAATGTATTTAGGATTAATAATTTTTCAAGTAGGATTAGGGTTTGCAGTAAGTTATCTTCATATATCTATATTTGGTTTATTCACATTCATTGTTTATCATTATTTTGTAGTAAAACGAGAAGAAGTATATTTAGAAGAAAAGTTTGGAAAAGATTATTTATTATATAAGAAAAATGTACGTAGATGGTTATGATGCTTCTTCCATGCTGGAAGCATTTTTGAAAACTATTTTTTCTTTTTCAAAATTTACAGAAACTGATTTAGCGCCGTCAAATTCATTATTTAGAATTTTTTTTGATATTTCATTCTCTAGTAAACTTTGTATTTTTCTTTTTATAGGTCTTGCCCCAAATGAAGGATCGTAGCCCAATTTAGCTATATGTTTAATTACTTGTTTATTTACATTAACTTTTATATTAGTAATATTATGTATTCTATCGCAAAGTTCCGTAATTTGATTATATGTAATTTTCTCTATAACCTCTTCTGAAAGTGGTTTAAATGCAACAATATCATCTATTCTATTTAAAAATTCTGGTCTAAATTTATTTTCTAATTCTTCTCTGATATTTTGCCTAATTTTGTTATTATCATCCGTATCTTTATGATGATCTTGACCTATGTTTGAAGTCATAATAACTATGGTATTTTTAAAATCTACAACTCTACCTTGTCCATCAGTAAGTCTTCCATCATCAAAAATCTGTAAAAGTAAGTTTAAAACTTCTGTATGTGCTTTTTCAATTTCATCTAACAATATAACTGAATATGGTCTTCTTCTAATAGTTTCAGTGAGACAACCACCCTGTTCATAACCAATATAGCCAGGAGGTGCTCCTATTAATCTTGAAGCATTATGTTTTTCAGTATATTCTGACATATCAATTCGTACTAAAGATTCTTCCGAGTTAAATAAAAATTTTGCTAACTGTTTAGATAGTTCAGTTTTTCCTACTCCAGTTGGTCCTAAAAATAGAAAAACACCATTTGGTTTTGTAGGATCAGAAATACCTGCACGTGATCTTCTAATTGCGTTAGAAATTGCAGAAATAGACGCAGATTGGCCAATAACTAATTTTGATAAAAAAGATTCTAAATTAAGTAATTTTTCTTTTTCACTTTGAACAATTGTATTAACAGGAATTCCTGTCCATTTAGAAACAATATCTGCAACAATGTTTTCTGTAACTTTATTTCTTAATAATTTTAAATCACCTGAAGTATGTGTTTCTGAATGTTTAATTTTATTTTCTATTTCAGGTATTAGACCATATTGTAACTCAGACATTTTAGTTAAATCATTTTTTCTACGAGCATTCTCTAATTCTTGTTTTGTGTTTTCCAGTTTTGTTTTTAATTCTTTAGAATCTGTAACTAAACTTTTTTCTTCAATCCAGATTTTTTCTAATTTTGTATATTCTTTTAATAAAGATTCTAAATTCTTTTCAAGTTCTTTTTTTCTATCATCAGATTCTTGATCTGAATCCTTTTTTAGAGCCTCAATTTCAATTCTTAATTTGATGATATTTCTATCCAATCTATCCATTTCTTCTGGTTTTGAATCAATTTCCATTCTAATTAAACTTGCAGCTTCATCAATTAAATCAATAGCCTTATCAGGTAAATTGCGATCAGTAATATATCTAGCAGATAAATTAGCGGCTGCTATTATGGCATTATCAGTTATAGTTACACCATGATGTATTTCATATCTTTCTTTCAATCCTCTTAAAATAGCGATTGCATCTTCTACTCCAGGTTGATTAATTAAAACTTTTTGGAAACGTCTTTCCAAAGCTGCATCTTTTTCAATATTTTGTCTAAACTCATCAAGTGTTGTTGCTCCTATACATCGTAGATCACCTCTTGCCAACGCGGGTTTTAACATATTACTCGCATCCATTGAACCTTCAGATTTGCCCGCACCTACCATCATATGAATTTCATCTATAAAAATAATAAATTGATCTTTTTTATTTGTTATTTCTTTTAAAACATTTTTTAATCTTTCCTCAAATTCTCCTCTAAATTTTGAACCTGCTACCATAGCACTGAGATCTATTTGAAGAAGTTTCTTATCTTTTAATCCTTCAGGTACTTCATTATTAATAATTCTTTGCGCAAGTCCTTCAGCAATTGCTGTTTTTCCTACACCAGGATCACCTATAAGGACAGGATTATTTTTAGTTCTTCTTTGAAGCACTTGAATAGCTCTTCTAATTTCTGTGTCACGACCAATAACCGGATCCAATTTCCCTTGTTCAGCTAAATATGTCAGATCGATTGTATATTTTTTTAAAGAATCACTTTCTCCTTCATAATCTTCTGAGTCTACATTTGCATGTGATCTCGATTTTTTAACTATATTTTTTATTTCTGAAATATTATAACCTGCATTTTCGAATATACCGGCAACTAAATCGTTTTCAAGGCATGTAATTAAAATTGTATCTGTTGCTATATAATTATCTGAATACCCTTTCATTATAATTTCAGCTTTTTGCAATATTTGTATTAGTGGTTTTGAAAATTCTATTACAGCATTGTCACCATCTACTGTATTTAATTTTTCTATTTCTGAATTTATAGATTGATGTATAACGAAAATATTTCCGCTAATTTTTGTTAATATCTGCTTTGCAATATTGTCATTATTGATTAATGCATATAACAAATGAGAAATTTCCACAAATTGATTTTTATGAACAAAAGCGATATTTTGAGCTTCAGTTAATATTTCTCTTAGTTTTTTTGTATACCTATCTACATTTATTGTCATAAATTGAATATATGAGCTAAATTAAAAAAAACAAGTGATAATTAATGTGCGTGGTGATGGTGATCTGAATGCTTATTAGAATCTCTTGGATCTATTACTTTAAAATGCAACATATATCTAATTTCGTTTCTATCATACGCTACAACCTTTATTATCTCACCAATTTTTAGATCTCTACGTTTACCTAAAAACATTACATGTTTTGCACCATGATTTAATTTGACATTTTTATCTGCAGGAATTAAGAGTGATTCTAATTTGATCATTTTTGCAGTACCAGAATTTGATATTTTTGTAGAGTGAATTTCTGTTTTATCAAAAACTGGTGATGTAAGTTTATATATTTCGATATTTTTATCACTATTATTTTCAAAAACGCCATATCCGGCAAAAACATTAACTGATTTTGGGCCCATATGTATTACGCCACTTGTTATCTCTAACTTCTGACCGCCATCTTTTTCTTTCTCTACCCCACTCATGAAAGAATGTACTAATGATCCTTGAAATCCTATCAGGATAATTACAAAATATTTTAGATATGATCTTATTGTATTCATGGCGAATCATTATAAACTATGCTTGCATTTTTTCAATCTTTAATTATATTTTAGGGTATGAACAAATTCTTATTAGATATACTTATGTGTCCACAATCTGGTGGTGGGCTTTATTATAATAATGAAACAAATGAATTAATATGTCGAAAATCAAAATTAGCTTATCCTATCCAAAATGGAATACCTATAATGTTAATTGATTCAGCACGAAAATTAAATGATGAAGAATTAAGTAAGGATAATTGCGATGGCAAAAATTGATGTAGGATTCAAAATAAAAGATTGTAAAATACAATGTACAGATACTAAAAAAACTAAATTATCTGATTTCTTTGATAAACCCGTAATACTATATTTTTACCCGAAAGATATGACACCTGGCTGTACAACAGAAAGTATTGAGTTTAATTCAAGCATATCTAAAATTAAAAGACTAGGTTATAATTTAGTTGGCGTATCTAGAGATTCTATAAAATCACATGAAAAATTTATTGATAAATATAAATTTAAGTTTCCACTCATATCAGATGAAGATGAAAAAATCTGTAAGATGTTTGATGTTATAAGACAAAAAAGTCTATATGGCAGGAAGTATATGGGAATAGATAGGAGTACATTTATATTAGATAAAAAAAAATCTATTAAATTTCTTTGGAGATCTGTGAAAGTGAAAGGACATGTTGAAGAAGTTATAAATACTATAAAAGAGATAAAATAATATGAATGAAATTATCACTATATTTTTTGTTTTATCAATTGCATATTATTTTATATTATTTAATAAACAATTAGAATTGCAAAAAAAACAAAATAAATTATTGGAAAGAATACTTGGTGGAGAAAAGTTTCAGAAAAATAACAATCATGATGAAAAAGAGGCTATGCCTTATACTGAAATTGAAAAACTTAAAACAGAATTTATGAAAAATCAATATAAACCACCAAAAAAATGACTGAAACTATATTCGAAAAAATTATAAAAAAAGAAATACCAGCTGATATTATTTATGAAGATGATTTGGTTATGGCATTTAATGATATAAGTCCACAAGCTCCAACACATATACTTGTTATACCTAAAAAAAATATTCCTAAATTATCTGATACTAAAGATGAAGATAAAAATTTATTAGGAATTTTATTATTTACTGCGAAAAAAATAGCTAAAGATAACAATATTGATGATTATCGTTTAGTTATTAATAATGGCAGTGAAGCAGGACAAACGGTTTTTCATTTACACGTGCATATATTGGCTGGCAGAGATTTCGGCTGGCCACCAGGTTAATTTTTCTTCCCAAAAAAACTAAAGATACTATCAATCAGGTCCTTCATAGGATTAATACGTAATTTTTCTGATTCTACCGCAATTTCATCTATACATTTAACAGATCTTGCTGGATATGGCCCATGGGATGTTTCCTGGTATAAAGCTATTACATCAAAACCTTCTTCTAAAGTGTGTCCTATTTCAAAATTTTCTTCACGTGATTGAACTTGGCCTTTCATTAATGTTGGCATTTTTGCTAAGTATATAGGTTCGCAATTATTTTCTTTAGCATTTTTGACAATTTGTTCATTTACAATCTTCTTTGAATCAAATTCAATCATTATAAAATCTGAAATTTTATAAAATTCTTGTAGATCAGATGTCTCATCATTTTCTTTTATTCTTACACCAACTTGTATTTGATCTCCAAGTTGCTGTTTTGCGTCTAATATTTTTTCTTTCCCCATTTTTTTCATAACCACAAAATATTTTGGTTGTATTTCTTTAGCAAAATTTATATACGAACTCCATTCTTGTAGATTATCACTATCTGTATCTAGATATATTTTTGTATTACAATCTCTTTTTTTTGATTCCGCTCTAAATTTATCTATACGTTCTTTAGATAAATCTCTACCATCACTATATAATACTCTTGCAATATCTACACCATCAGTCCATTGGCGCGCTATTCCTGCAATTATCATTGTTTTAAGTTCTTTCTCATCATCGGTAGAGGGTCCGAGTGTTGCAATAATGAGACTTTGTCTATGTCTTTCTTTTCTTGTCATATTATTTATATTTTATCTGTAGAAGTATATTATAATATCCATGAGATAATATGAATCTTTTTAATTAAAATATATGATCGAAGCTTTACCAAATATACAAACTATATTTTTTATCACAATATTCATAATAATGTTTATTATTGAATTTTTTAATCCTAATAGAGTTTGGAAAACAGCTAGATATATAAGATTTTTATTTCATACAATTGTTGCTATTATTAATTCAATAATTCTGTATATACCTAGATTGATATTATTATTACCAGTTTTATTAATAGTGGAAGAAAAACAGTTCGGTCTTTTAAATAATATAGAACAATTTTATTTTATAGAAGTATTGCTTGGTTTCTTGTTTTTTGATTTTGCATATTACTGGTGGCATAGATTCAATCACACAGTATCATTTCTATGGAGATTTCATAGTTTTCATCATTTAGATACACATTTAGATGTAACCACTTCATTAAGATTTCACTTTGGAGAACTAATATTATCACTTATATATGATATCTTTCTAATTCTTATAATAGGAGCTCCATTAGAAGTGTACATTTTTTATAAAATAGTTTTAACCTCATCTAGTCATTTTCATCATTCAAATATTCAACTACCTAATAAAATAAATAATTTATTAATTTATTTCTTTGTAACGCCTAAGTATCACACAAATCATCATACTGTTGAAAAAAGCACAAGAAATGCAAACTATACTTCTATATTAACAATATGGGATAGAATATTTTTAACATATAAAGATTCTAATGATGTTGATAGAACATTAATGGGTTTAGAAAATAGAGAATTAGAGCTAGATTTAATTAAAAGTTTAAAATATTCATTTAAAAGAAACTTTAACGAGCTTAATTAAAAACAGCCCTAAATATTGAATAATTTTTATATATTTTGTTTATTTTTCTTGATATGGGATTAATAAAGGTATTTAGTAACTAAAATCTTATCTTGACATAATATATTGATTTTGATTAAATGAACTCACGCCGATTTGAATATCAGCTTGCCGGCGTAAAATAGCTAAAGCGATCGGTAACCATCATAGCTTTAGTATGATGGTTTTTTTTTGGCATTTGATCTTCAGCTTGTGTGCCAACCCGATCAGGTAAAAACACTAAAGAGGAGTATAAAAATGAAAATTTTTAAAGATGGTATCTTTGCAGATATTGTATCGCATGCCAATCTACTTTCTCAAAATAAATCTCTAGTAGAGATATTTTTATTATCTAGTAGTTTAGGGTCTAATATTCCATTAGTACAACTAAATAACGATATTAGAGAATATTTTTGTGAAAATAAAATTGATTGGAAAATAAAAAATCTTTCATCAACGGTTAATATAGGTGCTGAAAAGACACATTGTTATATCATTAAATTTAATACAAATGCTAATGGTAATGTAGCGGATGATTTAATTTATAAACTAGCTTGTTATTTAGGTTTAAAGTATAAATGTGTCCAATGTGCTTATCACTATCGTGATAAAGAAAGGAAAATATCATTACATTACGATTAATATGAATAGTTATTTATCTTGAGTATATTTTTTACGAAATTTGGCTATTCTACCCTCTTTTGTTTCAATTCTACCTTTACCAGTATAAAAAGGGTGGGATTCTGAAGAGGTTTCAACCTTGAATACAGGATATTCTTTGCCATCCTCATATTTCATCTTTTCTTTTGGTTTGAGAGTCGAAGAAATTAAAAAACTCTTATTGCATGAGACATCATGAAATATGATTGCTTGGTATTCAGGATGTGTGTCTTTTTTCATAGTCTGATAATATAACATATAATTAAATAATAAAAAGACATGACAGATATTAATTTAATACAAATTACCGATTTACATTTAACGAAATCAAAAAGTACTATAATACAGGGTATAAATACATATAGATCAGCTCAAAATATAATCAAAGAAATTGAAAATAAATATAATAAATTAGATGGTTTGATATTAACAGGAGATCTAGTTGATGATCAGACAGATATTGGTTATCAAAATTTAAAAAAACTTTTAGCTAACATAAAATGTCCAATCTATCTTATACCTGGAAATCATGACTCACCATCTGCCATGAAATCTATATGTGATGATAGGATAAAGTTTATAAATAATTGTGAATTAAGTAATAATTGGGTAGTTTTTTTATTTAACACAAAATTAACTAAAACACATTCTGGGATATTTAATAATAATGATATAAATCAATTAGATGAATTACTTCAAAAATACCCAAAAAAATATTTCATAATATTTTTACACCATCCCCCAATAAATATTGATTCTCCATGGATGGACAGCATGTCTATAAAAAATCCAGATAAATTATATAAATTAATTAAAAAATATAATACGATCAAAGGAGTTTTTTGTGGACATGTACATCAAGAATTTGAAACAGTTATGTATAGTACCAAAATTTACACAACTCCCTCTACATGCCATCAATATACACCTAAGGCAACAGAATTTAGTTTAGATCATAGCCTAAATCCAGGTTATAGATTTATCTCTTTGCATAATAATGGAATACTAAAAACTAAAGTATTTAGATTATAAATTACTTTATCCGCCATATTTATTTTCTAAATATGACGGATTTTCTAAGAGTGAGTATAAAATGATTTAACTATTGTAACCACTTTCTCCATGTCCAGTAAGATCGATACCTGTTTGCTCGTCTTCTTCTGATACTCTTAATCCTCCTGTGAGAGAATCAACAATTTTAAGTGTTATTAAAGTAAGGACACCGCACCAAATTACTGTAAACAATACACCTTGGATTTGAATGAAAACTTGTTCAGTAATAGAATTATCCAATCCCATACCACCCCAAGTACTAGATGCAAATATACCAGTTAGAATTGTTCCTAGTGCACCACCAACACCATGTACAGGAAATACATCAAGTGAATCATCAATATTTAAACCTTGTTTTATATATTGAGTTGCTTCATAACAAACAACACCAGCTAATGATCCTATAATTAATGCTCCAACAGGTCCAACAAAACCAGATGCAGGTGTTATAGTTCCAAGCCCTGCAACCATACCTGTTACAATACCTAATACGCTGGGCTTACCTTTTTGCATCCACTCTCTAAACATCCAACCAAGTGACCCTGTAGCAGCACCAATGTGAGTTACTAACATAGCCATTCCAGCTGATTGATCGGCTGCTAGTGCTGAACCAGCATTAAAACCAAACCAACCAACCCATAACATAGATGCTCCAGCTACAGTCATTGTAAGATTATGTGGTGGCATTGGTGTTGTAGGAAAACCATTTCTATTTCCTAGATACATAGCTGTAACTATTGCTGCCACACCAGCATTTATGTGCACAACTGTTCCTCCAGCAAAGTCCATTAAACCCATATCACCAAGTAAGCCGCCTCCCCATACCATATGGCAAATAGGCGCATATACTAAAACCATCCAAATTAAACTAAATACTATCATTGAAGAAAATTTCATTCTCTCCGCAAATCCGCCAACAATAAGCGCCGGCGTTATGATAGCAAATGTTAATTGAAACATTGCAAAAACTGTTTCAGGTATATCACCTGACACACTTTCTGCTGTTACAGGTGCCAAAAATAGATAATTTAAATTTCCAATAAATGCATTCATTGATCCGCCATCTCCAAATGCCAATCCATATAAGACTACAACCCACAAAACTGTTATTAAACATGTGAGTGAAAAACACTGCATTAAAACTGATAATACATTTTTGCTTCTAACTAACCCTGCATAAAAAAATGCTAATCCAGGAATAGTCATAAATAATACCAACACTGAAGATGTTAATATCCAGCTAGTATTAGCAGCTGATATTTTTGCTTCATGGCCATCAGCCATAGAAGTTTCAGGCATAAATACTAATATTAGTGGTATTAATGCCATTAAATAAGATAATTTTCTAATCATTTTAATCTCCTCTTCGTTACATCATGCATAAATTATGCCAAAACCAAAAAATCTTTTTTTTATGATGAAAATATATGGATTTGTTATAATAAATTATGATAAAAAATTAATAATGTAATAACCTAATATTTGTATTGCATTATTTTAGGACATTATATGCACCATTATGATACAAAAAATATCAAGAAATTTGACGTCATTATTATAGGGGCTGGTCCATCGGGATGTGCCTGTGCTCATGAGTTAATCAAATCTAATAAAAAAATTCTATTGATAGATAAACATAATTTCCCTAGACATAAACCATGTGCCGGAGGAATTACAATCAAAGCACTAAATCAGCTGCCAATAGATATTTCACATCTGATACAACATCAATCATATGACATGATATTTGAATTTGATGAAAAACGTAAAATCAATTTAAATAATCAAGATGGTTCTTGTGTAATGGTTATTAGGGAAGATTTTGATAAGTTTTTTTTTGATGAAACTATAAAACTAGGTATTGAATTTTTAAAAATAAAAAAAATCATTAATATTACAAGAATTGGTGAAAATATTTTCTTAAATTTAGATGGAATAAAATTTCAATGTAATTATTTAATAGGTGCAGATGGTGCAAATAGTACTGTTAGAAAAATGACAACATCTCTTTCCTATAAGACGCCAGTGTATGCATTTGAAGGAATAGTGGATAAAAATGAATTTAATAAAGATATTAACACTGAATTTGTTTTTAATAACCGTGGTTATGGTTGGATTTTTCCTAAAAAAAATCACTTAAATGTAGGAATAGGAAATTTAATTAACAGAGAAAATGATAGCAAACCAAGAAAAAAAGATTTATTTGATTTTGTAGAAAAGAGGTTAAAGACTAAAAATATTACAAATATTACTGGCTTTCCTATTGGAACAGAAGGCGATAATTATTTTTCTACGCAAAATATTTTCTTAGTAGGTGATGCAGCTGGTTTATCAGAATCATTATTGGGTGAAGGAATTTATAATGCATTAATATCAGGAAAGTATGCTGCCAAATCAATCCTTCAAGCTGAAAAAGATTCTAATCATGATGCCAAATATTTTTATAATTTATTCTTAGAAAGATTAACGAAAGAATTAAAACTATACAGAAAAGGTTCAAAACTGTTATATAACTATCCAAAGCTAACATATCTATTAATGAAATTTGGGCTGGGTAAAAAATTTATGGATGGATATTCACAAGGAAAAACGCTAACTGAGATTATTAAAAAATCAAAATTGTTGCCTAATTTTTAACTAACCACGTCTCGTGCTACAAAAATTTGCAAGACTTATCAAAGTTTCTTTTATTTTATTATCTTTAAATATTTCTAATTCTTTAATAGCTTTCAAAGTGATTTGATCTATCTTTTTTTGGATATATTTATCTGCTCCACAACTTAATAAGATATCTAAAATCAGATTCATTTTTTTTAGATCTTGTTTAATAAAAGTATCTTTAATAATTTTTTTAGATTTATCATTAACTTTTTTCATAGCATATATAATCGGTAATGTTGGTTTGCCTTCAGAAAAATCTTCTATAATATTTTTACCAGTATAATTTTTTTCACCAAAATAATCTAAATAATCATTACGCAATTGATAAGCTAATCCAAAATAATTACCAAAACTTGCAAGTGCTGCGTTTTCTTTGGGATTATTATTTGCAAGCACACTTCCAATTTCACATGAAGCCTCAAATAATTTTGCTGTTTTCCTAGAGATAATTTCAAGATATATCTTTTCGGTGACATTAATGTTATTTAAATTCATCAATTGTAAAACTTCACCTTGTGATATAAGATTTGTTGTTTTTGCTAGAATCTGATAAATCCTGGGATTATTTATTTCTACAATAATTTCAAAAGCTCTAGAATACAAAAAATCTCCAACTAATACCGCTCCCTGATTCCCCCAGATACTATTTGCTGTTTTTTTGTTGTGTCTCATTTTAGATTTATCTACTACATCATCATGTAATAACGTTGCTGCATGTATAAACTCAACTACAACCGATGCATCAATAATATTTTTTTTATTTTGCTTACATAACTTGTTGGCTAAAATTAAAACGATAGGTCGAAGCCTTTTTCCTCCACCTTGAAGTATATGTTTACTTAATGAATTTATAAGACTTACCTTAGTTTTCGTGCGCTCTGAAATCTGAGATTCAAGATCCTTGAGGTCCTTTTTAAGATAATTATTGAGAAATTCTAGCTTCATATATATATAATACTCAAAGTTTTCCATTTTTTTTAATAAAAGTATTTATTAAACAGTAAATAAACGTTAAAATCATGATCTTTAAAGGAACTATCATGTTAGCAGTATTTGAAAATGGTTCAAAACAATATAAGGTATCAGTGGGTGATTTGATTAAGATTGATCAAATAGATTCACCTGAGGGAAGTAAAATTTCATTTGATAAAATTTTAATGGCCTTTGATGATAAAAATACAGAATTAAATTCTACCAAATTATCAAAAATGAAGGTTACGGGAACCATAAAAAGACATGGAAAACATAAGAAAATAAGTGTTATAAAATTTAAAAGACGTAAGCATTATATGAGATCTCATGGGCACAAACAGTCGTTTACTGAGATTAAAATTGAATCAATTAAATAGGTATAAATTATGGCTCATAAAAAAGCTGGTGGAAGTACAAAGAATGGAAGAGATTCTGAATCGAAAAGATTAGGGGTTAAAAAATATGGTAGTCAATATGTTAAGGCTGGCAATATTATTATTCGTCAAAGAGGTACACCCGTCAAAGCTGGAATAAATGTTGGTTGTGGCAAAGA
>MDTE01142395.1_pt1 | contig 33355 bp, 31 predicted proteins | sample 811231 | NCBI WGS metagenome assembly MDTE01 (sample SAMN05326651, study PRJNA326480) | marine metagenome | isolation source: seawater | place: Indian Ocean: Red Sea | collected 2010
TCCTTTACCGCCCACCAGTGGGGGTGTAGCTCAGTTTGGTTAGAGCGCCTGCCTGTCACGCAGGAGGTCGCGGGTTCGAGTCCCGTCACTCCCGCCACTACTGATAATCATTTTCATTTAATGCAAAATAATGTGAATATCTGTCACCTGTAAACTTGTGTGTTAATCAATATATATATATTAATTTAGTTAAATATAAGAATCCTCAAGCATTAATGTATTGAGGTAGATATTGGTAAAAAATGCTTTTTGAGTTTTTGTCAGAATACTTGTCAATTATAATTTTTATACTTGTTTCAATAACAATAAGTATAGGCTTCATTGTAATCAACTTTGCTTTTTCTCCTAACAATCCTGACCCTGAAAAATTATCTGCTTATGAGTGTGGTTTTGAAGCCTTTGGTAATGCTCGATCAAAATTTGATGTAAGATTTTATTTAGTGGCAATTCTCTTTATAATTTTTGACTTGGAAATAGCTTTTTTATTTCCATGGGCAATATCTTTAGGAAAGATTGGTATTTTAGGTTTCTATTCAATGATGATTTTTTTATTTATACTTACAATAGGCTTTATCTATGAGTGGAAAAAAGGAGCTTTGGAATGGGAGTAGGATTTTTTAATTTTAAAGAAAAAGAGAAACAAATACCTGAAGAATTTAAAAAAATTGCAAAAGATTTCAGCGAAAAAGGTTTTGTAACTACATCATCTGAAAATTTAATTAATTGGGCAAGAACTGGTTCTTTACATTGGATGACATTTGGTTTGGCTTGTTGTGCTGTAGAAATGATGCACACTTCAATGCCTAGATATGATTTAGAAAGATTTGGTGCAGCACCTAGAGCTTCACCAAGACAATCTGATGTAATGATCGTTGCAGGAACATTAACAAACAAAATGGCTGCACCTTTAAGAAAAGTTTATGATCAAATGCCAGAACCAAGATATGTTATATCTATGGGTAGTTGTGCAAATGGCGGAGGTTATTATCATTATTCATATTCAGTTGTAAGAGGTTGTGACAAGATTGTTCCCGTAGACATATATGTCCCCGGCTGTCCACCATCAGCCGAAGCTTTATTGTATGGAATTCTTCAACTTCAAAAAAAAATTAGAAGAGAGGGTACAAAAACAAGATAATTTTTTAAAATGAAACTAGAAAATTTAAACAAACTTCTTAATTCAGAACTAACTACAAAAATAAATAGTTCGTTAGTTGCTAATGACGAATTATTAATATGTACTGAACCAAATAACTTGCATTCAGTACTTTTATTTTTAAAATCTAATCCTGAATGTAAATTTAGACAATTAATTGATATTGTTGCAGCAGATTACCCAAACGAAGAAAAAAGATTTAAAATTTACTATCTACTATTGGCCCATGAAAATAATCTTAGAATTAAAATATCAATAAATTTAAATATAGAAGAAAAAATACCCTCAATTACTAAAATTTATCCATCAGCAAATTGGATGGAAAGAGAAGTTTTTGATATGTACGGAATTAAATTTAAAAATCACCCAGATCTGAGAAGAATTTTGACAGACTATGGTTTCGAAGGACATCCTTTGAGGAAAGATTTTCCTCTCACTGGTTTTAACGAGGTTAGGTACAGCGAGAAAGATAAAAAAGTTATATACGAACAAGTTAAACTTGAACAAAATTATAGAGATTTTGATTTTGAAAGCCCTTGGGAAGGAACAAGATATCTAAAAGATATTAAAAGGAATAATAATGAGTAAGCAAAAAAAAACTATGAGTCTAAATTTTGGACCTCAGCATCCAGCTGCTCATGGGGTTCTTAGACTTATACTTGAGTTAGACGGTGAACTAGTTGAAAAAGTTGATCCACATATTGGGCTACTTCATAGAGGAACAGAAAAATTAATTGAATACAAAACATATACTCAAGCTTTACCCTACTTTGATAGACTTGATTATGTTGCACCAATGAACCAAGAACACGCTTTTGCATTGGCCACTGAGAAATTATTAAAAATAGAAATTCCAATAAGGGCACAGTATTTAAGAGTCATTTTTTGTGAAATTGGAAGAATTTTAAGTCATTTATTGAATGTAACCACACAAGCTTTAGATGTAGGCGCATTAACACCGTCTCTATGGGGATTTGAAGAGAGAGAAACATTAATGACTTTTTATGAAAGAGCTTCAGGTTCAAGATTACACGCAAACTATTTCAGAACTGGTGGTGTGCATCAAGATATACCAGGAAATCTTTTGGAAGATATAGGTAAATTTTGTGAAACATTTCCTAAAACAATCAATGATTTAGAAAACTTGTTAACTGATAACAGAATATTCAAACAAAGAAATATAGACATAGGTGTTGTGACAAAAGAAGATGCTTTAGCAAATAGTTTTTCTGGAGTAATGTTAAGAGGATCAGGAGTGCCATGGGACTTAAGAAAATCACAACCTTATGAATGCTATAAAAATTTAGACTTTAAAATTCCAATTGGAAAAAATGGAGATTGTTATGATAGGTATTTATGCAGAATTGAGGAAATGCGTGAAAGTGTTAAAATAATAAAGCAGTGTATTAAACAAATACCAATCGGACCAATAAAAACTATTGATGGCAAAATATCTCCGCCAAAAAAAGAAGAATTAAAAGAGTCAATGGAAGCTTTAATTCATCATTTTAAACTTTTTACTGAAGGCTACAGAGTTCCTGAGGGAGAAGTTTACAGTGCAGTAGAAGCACCAAAAGGTGAATTTGGAGTTTATTTAATATCTGACGGAAGCAATAGGCCATATAGATGCAAAATTAGGGCTCCGGGTTTTTCACATCTTCAAGCAATGAATTATTTAATTAAGGGTCACATGTTAGCAGATGTTCCCGCTGTCCTAGGATCATTAGACATAGTTTTTGGTGAGGTTGATAGATGAGTTTAAAAAAAGTTCACGACAAACAACCAGATAAGTTTGAATTTACTGCAGAAAATATGAAACTAGCTAATAATATATTAAAAAAATATCCTGCAGATAAAAAAAAAAGTGCGGTGATGCCACTGCTTTATTTGGCTCAAAATCAAAATAATAATTGGATACCTTTAGCTGCATTAAAATATATAGGTAAATTTTTATCTATGCCGTATGTAAATGTTTATGAGATAGCTACTTTTTATACTATGTACAATTTGGCACCGGTAGGAAAATATTTCATTCAAGTATGTACTACTAGTCCATGTCTTTTAAGAGGGGCAAATGAAATTGTAAAAGCGTGCCAAAAAAAAATCTCAAAAGATCAAAACATTGTGTCAAATAATGGCTTATGTTCTTGGACAGAAGTTGAGTGTTTGGGCGCATGTATTAATGCTCCAATGATACAAGTGAATAATGATTATTACGAAGATTTAGACAGAAATAATATGGAAAAAATTTTAGACTCCTTCATTAATGATGAACCTTTAAATCCTGGTTCTTTCAAAAGATCAAATATCAGTGCTTCTGAAAAAAAAGAAGAAAAACCTAATGGTGCAAGTAATGCTTAAAGAAGAAAATAGGATATTTAAAAATCTTTATAATGACTACGGATGGAAAATTGAAGATTCTTTAAAAAGGAATGATTGGTCTAATACAAAAGAAATAATTTCAAAAGGAAGAGATTGGATTATTAATGAAATTAAAACATCAGAATTAAGAGGTCGTGGAGGCGCGGGTTTTCCTACAGGTGTTAAATGGTCTTTTGCTCCTAAAAAAATCGGATCACGTCCACATTATTTAGTTATTAATGCAGATGAATCTGAACCTGGCACTTGTAAAGATAGAGATATAATGAGATTTGAACCTCAAAAACTAATAGAGGGCTGTTTAATTACATCTTTCGCAGTTAATGCACACATTTGTTATATTTATATTAGAGGAGAGTATTTTAATGAAGGAAGAAGACTTCAAGAAGCAATTGACGAGGCTTATAAGAAAAATTTTATTGGAAAAAATGCATGTAATTCAGGTTGGGATTTAGATATTCATATTCATTTTGGTGCTGGAGCATATATTTGTGGAGAAGAAACAGCTTTATTAGAAAGTCTTGAAGGAAACAAAGGGCAACCTAGATTAAAACCTCCTTTTCCTGCTTTAGTTGGACTATATGGATGTCCAACTATAGTTAACAATGTTGAAACGATTGCAGTTGTGCCAACTATACTTAGAAGAGGTGGAAAATGGTTCGCTTCAATTGGTCGACCAAAAAATACTGGTACAAAAATATTTTGTATTTCTGGAAATGTTAATAAGCCTTGTAATGTTGAAGAAGAAATGGGAATTCCTTTAAAGGAACTCATAGAAAAACACGCTGGAGGAGTAATCGGCGGTTGGAACAATTTACAAGCTGTAATTCCTGGTGGATCATCGATGCCACTAATACCTAAAGATATATGCGAAAATATAAAAATGGATTTTGATTCTTTAATTGCAGCTAAAAGCGGATTAGGAACAGCAGGTGTCGTAGTTATAAACAAAGATCAGGATATAGTGAAGTGTATGGCAAGAATAGCAAAGTTTTATAAACACGAAAGTTGCGGACAATGTACGCCCTGCAGAGAGGGATCTGGATGGATGTGGAGAATACTTGAAAGAGCCGCGAGAGGAGAAGCTACATTTAAAGATATTGATTTATTATCTGATGTAACAAAACAGATAGAGGGTCATACAATTTGTGCATTTGGCGAAGGTTCAGCTTGGCCAGTACAAGGTCTACTAAGACATTTTAGAAAAGAAATAGACAAAAGATGTTTTTCTGAGCCTCTAATTAAAAAGAAAAGGAATGTTCCATATTTAGTAGATCAACATTTGTTAGAAAAATAAATATGCCAAAAATAATTATAAATAATAAAGAGATTGAATTTGAAAATGGTATGACTGTTCTACAAGCATGCGAATTAGCAGGAGTTGAAATTCCAAGGTTTTGTTATCACGAAAGATTATCGATTGCTGGAAATTGTCGAATGTGCTTAGTTGAAATGGAGAAATCTGCAAAACCAATAGCCTCATGTGCAATGCCAGCTAATGATGGAATGATTATTAAAACAAATACAGACATGGTTGAAAAAGCAAGAAAAGGTGTAATGGAGTTTCTGTTAGCTAATCACCCATTGGACTGTCCAGTTTGCGACCAAGGTGGAGAATGCGATTTACAAGATCAATCTCTCTATTACGGTTTTGACAAATCAAGATTTAAAGAAAATAAAAGAGAGGTAAGAGACAAATACATGGGGCCTTTGATAAAAACTCAAATGACTAGATGTATTCATTGTACAAGATGCGTAAGATTTGCAACTGAGATAGGCGGTGTAACTGAATTGGGTGCAATCGGTAGAGGAGAAAATATGGAGATTACTACATATTTGGAAAAATCAATGGATTCTGAATTATCAGCAAATGTTATTGATCTCTGTCCTGTAGGAGCTCTGACTTCAAAACCATATGCCTTTGAGGCAAGACCATGGGAGTTAAAAAAAACTGAAACGATCGATGTAATGGACGCAGTTGGATCAAATATTAGAGTGGATACATATGGTTGGGAAGTAAAAAGAATTTTACCAAGACTTAATGATAACATTAACGAAGAATGGATCTCAGATAAGACCAGGTATGCATGTGATGGATTGTCCAAACAAAGATTGGACAGACCTTACAAAAGAGAAAATGGAAAATTGATAGAAAGTACATGGGATGAAATTATAGATATTGTTTCTACAAAAATCGAGCAAACTGAAAAAAACAAAATAGCAGGACACGTTGGTGATATGCAAAGTTTAGAAACGATTAATTCTTTCAAAAAATTACTTGGTGCAGTTAATATTCAAAACTATGATTTTAGAGAGAAACCTTTTTATATAAATCCCGAAAATAAAACCAACTATATATTTAACACATCTATAAAAGGAATAGAGGAATCTGATTGTATAGTTTTAATTGGTTGCAATCCAAGACATGAGGCTACCATGGTTAATGCCAGAATAAGAAAAAACTTTATATCTAAAAAAACACCTATACTATCTTTTGGAAATCCTGGTGATTTAACTTACGATTATTCTGTTGTAGGAAATACTACTGAAGATTTAAAAAAATTTATTAATAAAGAATGCAAATATAGTAATTTGTTTTTAAAATCAAAAAAACCAATAATTATTATTGGTGAATCAGCGTTAGAATTAGATTCTGGTCAATTTATTTTTGAAAATATTAAGAAATTCCTATTAGAAAATAATTTTATAACTGAAAATTGGAACGCATTAAATATTCTTGCGCAGAATGCTTCAACTGTAGGAGCTATAGACTTAGGTTTTTATAATAAAAAAAATGATTTTTTTAAGAAGTTAAAAAATCAAGAATTTGATTTATTATATTTTGTTGGATCAGATAATTTAGATTTTATAAAAAAAAATGAATTTATAATTTATCAAGGAAGCCATGGTGATCGTATAGCTCAAATTGCTGATATTATTTTACCAAGCCCAGCATTTACTGAACAAAATGGAATTTTTCTAAACATGGAAGGCAGGTTACAAAAATCTGTAAAATGCAATTATCCACCAGGGGAAGCAAAAGAAGATTGGAAAATTTTTAACTTAATTTTAAAAAAATTAAATAATCAGCCCTTATTTAAAAATTTTAAAGATTTAAGAAATGATACACTCAGCAAAATAAACGATCATACTGATTTTGATATTTTGCCAAAAGTCAAAATTAAAAAGAGCACTGTTGATCCTGGTTCCTTTACCAAGGAAACAATATTGATTAAAGAAATTGATTATTATTTTAGTAATTCTATTGCTAGAGCTTCTAAAACAATGAGTGATTGCAGAACTGTTAGGTCAAAAAGTTTAAAAATTAAAACGGGAACATAATCATGGAATATTTAAGTTTAATTTATAATGAAACATATAAAGTTTTGTTATTATTGATTCCTATATTGGTCTCTGTGGCACTTATCGTTTGGTTTGATAGAAGAGTGTGGGGTTTTGTCCAAAAAAGAAAAGGCCCTAATGTAGTTGGGCCTTTTGGTTTATTACAAACAGCAGCCGACGCATTAAAATACATCTTCAAAGAAATTATAATTCCTGCTAGTGCTAACAAAGTTGTATTTATTCTTGCTCCAATTGTTACTATGACACTAGCGTTATCAGCTTGGGCAGTAATACCGTTAAGTGAAAAAATTATTATTTCAGATATAAATGTCGGCATACTATATATTTTTGCAATATCTTCTTTAGGTGTTTATGGAATTATTATGGGCGGTTGGGCATCTAACTCTAAATATCCTTTTTTAGGATCTATTAGATCTGCAGCTCAGATGGTGTCGTATGAAGTTTCGATTGGCATTATAATTATTAATGTACTTCTTTGCGTTGGCTCTTTGAATTTAAAAGATATTGTTTTAGCTCAAGAAAAAATATGGTTTGTTGTTCCTTTATTTCCTATGTTCGTAATTTTTTTTATATCAGCTTTGGCAGAAACAAATCGACCACCATTTGATCTTCCAGAAGCAGAAGCAGAACTTGTAGCTGGATATCAAACAGAATATTCAGGCATGATGTATGCAATGTTCTGGCTTGGTGAATATGCTAATATCTTATTGTTGTGCGCACTTGGCTCTATACTTTTTCTTGGCGGCTGGTTATCACCCGTTGATATTTATCCATTTAACGTTATCCCAGGTATTTTTTGGATGGTATTTAAAATTTTATTATTATTTTTTATGTTTGCGATTATTAAAGCAATAGTTCCTAGATATAGGTATGATCAATTAATGAGATTAGGATGGAAAGTATTTTTGCCATTTTCCCTAATTTACGTAGTTTTAACAGCAAGTTTTTTAGTTTACTTTGATTTACTACCAAAGTGATAAATTTTTATGAAATTAAATAGAATTTTTAAAATAATATTTTTATCTGAGTTTGTTAAAGCTATAATTATTGCTTTTAAAGAAATTTTTAAAAAAAAGAAGACAATAAATTATCCTTTTGAAAAAGGAAAAATAAGCCCAAGATTTAGAGGGGAGCATGCCTTAAGAAGATATCCAAATGGAGAGGAAAGATGTATTGCTTGTAAATTATGTGAAGCTGTTTGCCCTGCGCAAGCTATAACAATTGAATCTCAAGAAAGATCAGACGGTAGTAGAAAAACAACCAGATATGACATTGATATGATAAAATGTATTTATTGTGGTTTGTGTGAGGAATCATGTCCTGTTGATGCTATTGTACAAGGTCCAAATTTTGAATTCTCCACTGAGACAAGGGAAGAACTTTACTACAATAAAGAAAAATTATTAGAAAACGGAGACAGATGGGAATCTGTTTTAGCAGAAAATATTAAATTAGATAAGCCGTATAGGTAGCTAAAATGATTGCACATGCATTATTTTTTTATTTTTTTTCTGTAATTGCAATCATATCAGCAATTTTTGTCATAGTTTCAAGAAACACAGTCCACGCTGTATTTTTTTTAATACTAGATTTTATTTCAATCGCTTGCCTTTTTATAATGATTGGCGCCGAGTTTTTAGGAATGATGATGTTAATAGTGTATGTAGGAGCTGTTGCCGTATTATTTTTGTTTGTAGTTATGTTAATGAATGTAACTGAGCAAAAACTTTCCTGGTTTAGGGGCTCCAAAAAATCTGGTCATATCCCTATTGGTCTAATCGTGGGATTTGTAATTCTATTAGAATTGGTAGTTATCGTTGGCGGTTGGAAATATCGAGATACATTTTCTGAAACCAAACTTTTATCTTTTGATAGTGAATTTACAAATACTCATTCAATTGGAAGCGTTATGTATACCGAATATATACATTTGTTCCAAATTTCAGGAATAATATTACTTTTAGCAATGATAGGAGCGATTGTTTTAACTTTTAGAAAAAGAGAAGGGGTAAAAACACAAAGTTATTTTAAGCAAATCTCAAGAGAACGTGAAGACTCAGTAGAATTAGCTGATGTAGAGTTTGATAAAGGAGTAAAGATAGATGATTGAAATAGGTTTGGGACATTATCTTACTCTCGGCGCAGTTATATTTTCTTTAGGTACATTAGGAATATTTTTAAATAGAAAAAATGTAATTGTAATTTTGATGTCTGTAGAATTAATACTGCTAGCTGTTAATATCAATCTTGTATCTTTTTCTATATTTCTACAAGATATTACTGGTCAAATATTTACAATGCTAATTTTAACAGTAGCCGCAGCCGAGGCTGCTATTGGTTTAGCTATAATAGTTGTTTACTACAGAAACAAAGGGTCTATTAGAGTTGAAGAAATAGATGAAATGAAAGGTTAAATGGAATACGCAGTTTTATTTTTACCTTTGCTGGGAGCAATTTTTGGTTATCTATCTAAATTTATTGGAGACATAACCTCACAATTTTTAACCACATTTTTTGTATTTGTTTCTGCAATTTTATCAATTGTGTTATTTTATAATGGAATTTTTCACAGTGCATATAGTAATAATTTAATTTTTGAATGGATATCATCAGGAAATTTTGTAGTTAATTGGTCAATTAATATAGATCCACTTAGCTCAATAATGTTAGTAGTAGTTACCGTTATATCTGCTCTGGTTCATATTTATTCAATTGGATACATGAAGTATGACCCTAACAAACCTAGGTTCATGTCATATCTATCACTATTTACTTTTGCAATGTTAACTTTAGTTGTTTCAGACAATTTTTTACAACTATTTTTTGGATGGGAAGGAGTTGGTTTATCTTCATATTTGCTCATTGGTTTTTGGTATAAAAAAGAAACGGCGAATAACGCAGCAATTAAAGCTTTTATAGTTAATAGAGTTGGAGACTTTGGTCTTGCTATAGGAGTATTTCTCATATTTATGTTTTTTGGTACAGTTAGTTATAGTGAAGTTTTTGAGCAAGTTCCTAATTTCTCTCAGAAACAAATAAATTTTATAGGCTTTAACTTAAATTTAATTACACTTATTTGTGTGTTTCTATTTATTGGGGCCATGGGTAAATCGGCACAGTTTTTTTTACATACATGGTTACCAGATGCAATGGAAGGACCTACACCCGTATCTGCTTTAATACATGCGGCAACAATGGTTACTGCAGGAGTATTTTTAGTTGTCAGATGTTCGCCAATTTTTGAGTACTCACAGACAGCATTAAATTTTGTAGCAATAATTGGTATGTTAACTGCATTTTTTGCAGCATCAGTCGCTATAGTTCAAAATGATATTAAAAGAATAATTGCTTATTCAACATGTAGCCAGTTAGGATATATGTTTTTTGCTGCTGGTGTTGGAGCATACCATGTTGCAATTTTTCATTTATTTACCCACGCATTTTTTAAAGCTCTGTTATTTTTAGGATCAGGATCAGTAATACATTCAATGAAAGATGAACAAGATATAAGAAAAATGGGTGGAATATGGAGACAAATGCCTTTTACCTGGATTTCGATGATCACAGGCACCCTTGCGCTAACAGGTTTCCCTTTTTTGTCCGGTTATTATTCAAAGGACGCTATTATTGAATTCTCATATCTAGCAGGTACAAACATAGGTTATATAGCAACTTGTGTAGGAATAATAACAGCAATATTAACAGCAGTTTATTCTTGGAGATTAATTTTTAAAACATTTCATGGGTCATTTAATAACGAAAGTTTATCTAAATCAAATATTCATGAATCCGGATTAGTTATAATTATTCCATTAGCAATACTAGTTATTGGCTCTCTTTTTGCTGGCGTTTTATTTAAAGAATTTTTAATTGGAGAAAATTATTTTAAATTTTGGAATGACTCAATTTTAATACTTGATAAATTTGATCACTCAAAAATTCCAGTCTTACTGCTCTATACAACACCCGTGCTTGTCACTTTAGCAGTACCTATTTCTTACTATATTTATATAAAAAATAGTAAAATTTTAGAAAATTTTAAAAATAAAAATCAACTTTTGTATAAATTTTTATTAAACAAATGGTATTTTGATGAAATATATAACACAATAATTGTTAGGCCTATCAAGAATTTAGGGTCTTTTTTTTGGAAATCAGGAGATATTAAAACTATTGATAGATTTGGACCAGATGGAATTTCAAAAATTATCAAAATAATATCAAAAAAAGCTACAAAATTCCAAAGTGGCTATATTTATGATTATGCTTTTGTAATGTTACTTGGACTTTCATTATTATTAACTATTTTTATTTTTTACAAATGAGTTTTCCAATACTATCTTCAATTACTTTTTTACCTCTAATTGGGGCTTTTTTTGTTTTTTTAACTCGTGGAGAAAAAGGGGAAAAAAATTATGGAGCAATTTACATATCTATTTTTACAAGTTTTGTTAATTTTTTTATTACTTTATTTTTATGGTACTCTTTTAATAATCAAACCTCTGATTTTCAATTTATCGAAGAAATTTCTTGGATAAGTGGTTTTATTAAATTTAAGTTTGGTATAGATGGTATTTCAATTCTTTTTATACTTTTAACGGCATTTATTACTCCAATAAGTATTATTTCATGTATCAATAGTGTTAAATCTAGATTAAAGGAATTTCTTATAGCTATTCTTGTTTTAGAAACTTTCATGATAGGAGTTTTTTGTTCTCTTGATCTAGTAGTTTTTTATCTTTTTTTCGAAGCTGGTTTAATACCAATGTTCTTGATAATAGGCATTTGGGGTGGACCGAGAAAAATATATTCTGCTTTTAAATTTTTCTTATTTACTCTTTTAGGTTCTGTCCTAATGCTTGTAGCAATTATTGCAATATATTGGATAACAGGCACAACAGATATAACTCAGATTTATGAAATAAAAATCCCTTCTGATTTTCAATATTTATTATGGTTAGCCTTTTTTAGTTCTTTCGCAGTTAAATTACCTATGTGGCCTGTTCACACATGGTTACCTGATGCGCACGTTGAAGCTCCAACACCTGGATCAGTTATATTAGCCGCAATTTTACTAAAAATGGGTGGATACGGATTTTTAAGATTTTCAGTAGGAATGTTTCCTGTAGCCTCAGAATATTTTACACCAATGGTTTTTGCTCTAAGTGTGATTGCTATAATCTACACATCTTTAATAGCATTAATGCAAGATGATATGAAAAAACTTATAGCTTATTCATCAGTTGCACATATGGGTTTTGTGACAATGGGAATTTTTACATTTAACAAACAAGGAATTGAGGGGAGCATTTTACAAATGTTTAGCCATGGATTAATTTCTGCGGCACTATTTTTGTGTGTGGGAGTTCTTTATGACAGAACACATTCTAGATTAATTAAATCTTATGGAGGAATCGTACATATATTGCCTAAATATTCTTTTCTTTTTATGGTTTTTGTTTTAGCAACATTGGGTCTTCCTGGCACAAGTGGTTTTGTTGGGGAGTTTTTAGTTTTAGTGGGTACTTTTAAAGTAAATATTTTAGTAGCAATTCTCGGAAGTATTGGGGTAATACTTGCCGCAGCCTATATCTTGTGGCTTTATAAGAGGGTTGTATTTGGCAAATTAGAAAACGCTAACTTAAAAAAAATTCAAGATATCAATCTATCAGAAGGATTCATACTTTTAGTATTATGTATCGTAGTCATATTTTTTGGATTTTATCCAGAGCCACTTCTAGAAACTATGCGTGTATCAGTTGATAATCTAGTTAATAATTATAATTTGGAAATTTCAGAAAGGGTTAGTTTTAAATAATTTTATGTCAGACATTAAATTTTTAATTCCAGAGATTTTTTTATCAGTATCAATATTTTCTTTATTAATGATTGGAGTGTTTATTAAAAATAGTTTTCAGATAATATATAGACTTTCGATATTAGTTATTTTTTTAATTATTTTATTAATATTAAGTGGCGAAAATGAAACTATTAAAATCTTTAATGAAAGTTTTGTGGTTGATAAGTTTTCAACGTATTTAAAGGTCTTAATTTTATTATCTACTTTTTTTGTTTTATCAATTTCAAAAAAATATTTAATTGATATAAAAAATAATAAATTTGAATATCCAATTATTGTCCTTTTATCAATTCTTGGTATGTTTGTAATTGTAAGTTCTAATGATCTAATTTTATTTTATCTAGGGTTGGAATTACAATCGTTAGCTCTTTATATTTTGGCTGCTATAGATAGAGACAACCTAAAATCATCAGAGGCTGGACTAAAGTATTTTGTTTTAAGCGCTCTTTCATCTGGCCTTCTTTTATATGGGTGTTCATTAATTTATGGTTTTACCGGATCAACTAATTTTGATGAAATAGCAAGCAATAGTCAAAATTTTGGTGTTGGGATAACTTTTGGAATGGTTTTTGTTCTTGTTGGTTTAGCGTTTAAGGCATCTATTGTTCCATTTCACATGTGGACTCCTGATATATATCAAGGTTATCCAACTTCAGTTACAAGTTTTTTTTCTATTGTTCCCAAGATAACCGCTATAGCAATATTTATAAAATTTATGTATTTACCATTCTTTGGTGCAATAGATGAATGGCAATACATTTTGGTTTTCATGTCTATTGCTTCAATGATTTTAGGCGCAGTTGCTGCAATTGGCCAAACAAATATAAAAAGACTTATTGCATACAGCTCTATTGGACACATTGGCTATGCTATTGCAGGAGTAGCTGCAGGTACAGAAAATGGAATTAAGAGTACTTTAGTTTATATTTCAATTTATGCGGTTATGAATCTAGGTTTTTTTGCTGGTATATTTTTAATGAAAAGAGGAGGCAAATATTTAGAGGACATTCAGGAACTTTCCGGAGTTTCAAAAAATCATCCAATGATGTCACTTGCCTTGATGATTATATTGTTTTCCCTAGCCGGAATTCCTCCTCTAGCAGGTTTTTTTGCAAAATTTTATATTTTTATGGCCGTAATAGAAAGTGAAATGTATACTCTTGCAATAATTGGTTTAGTGACAACAGTAATATCATCGTTTTATTATATCAGAATTATAAAAGTTATGTATTTTGATGATCCAAAAAAACCTTTTGAAAAATTTACAGATTATAGAATTCATGTACCTTTAGCATTAAGCTGCATCATATTAGTCACATTCTTTTTATACCCTTCAATTTTAAATGAAATTGTCTCAAATATAAATATTTTTTGATGAATCTAAAATTAATAAAATTTCATTGTGTAAGAAGCACAAACGACGAGGCAATAAAAATTATTAAAACAGGAAGAAATAAGCAAGGAATTATAATCTCAAATCAACAAACAAAAGGAAAGGGGACCATGGGAAAAAAATGGATTTCTATAAAAGGAAATTTTTTTGCTTCTATTTTTTTTGAACTAAAAAGAAATATGCCAAAACCAAAAGAATTTTCATTAATAAATCCTGTAATTATAAAGAATATTTTAAGACAATATTCTAGATTTGATATTAAAATTAAGTGGCCTAATGATTTACTTATTAGAAGTAAAAAAGTATGTGGTATACTTCAAGAGTTTATAAAAATTGAAAATAGAACCTTTTTAATAATTGGTATTGGAATAAATACGATAAAATCACCTATTAATAGAAAGTTTAAGTCTATATCATTAAAAGAATGTTCAAATATAGAAGTCAGTAATTCAAAAATATTAAACAACATAAAAAAAAATTATGAACTATCTAATTGGCGATATTGGAAATACAAATATAAAAATTTGTAAGCTAAATAAAAAATTCAAAATTATAAAAACTTATTTTTTTTCAACAAAAAATTCAGGTTTAGAAATAAATTTTAAAAAAAAATTAAATATATTAATTGATAAAAATACAAATAGTAAAATTCTTATTTCAAGCGTTGTGCCTAATATTTATAAACTGATTTCAAAAACTCTTAAAAAAAAAAGACTTAAAGTGTATGAGATAAAAAAATTAAATCTTAAAAAACTTATAAATATAAGAGTTGATAAGTATTCAGATTTAGGATCTGACAGAATTGCAAATGCAATTGGTGCGTATCATAAGTTTAAATCAAATTGTATAGTAATTGACTTCGGAACTGCGACTACTTTTGATGTCGTTAAAAAAAATGCTATTTATGATGGAGGTGTTATAGCTCCAGGAATTAAGCTTTCTATTGAAAATCTATTTTCCTCTACCGCCCTCTTGCCAATGTTTAAATTAAACCAATATCCGAAAAGATATGGTAAAAACACTATAGACGCATTAAGTTCTGGTTTTTTTTGGGGTTATGAGGGATTAATAAATAATATAATAAAAAAAATAATCAAAAAAAATGGTATTAGTTTTAAAATAGTGTTAACTGGTGGTTACTCATATCTTTTTAAAAATCGCTTAATTAAAAAAGCAACTGTGGAAAACGATATAACAATGCAAGGTATTATTAAAATTTATAAAGACTGTCTAAAATGACTAAGGATGATCTAATTTTTTGTCCACTAGGAGGTTCAGGCGAAATAGGCGGCAATATGAATCTTTATGCCTATGGAAATGAAAAAAATCAAAAGTGGATTATAGTTGATACAGGGGTAAGTTTTGCTGACGACTCAATTCCAGGTATTGATCTCATTTATCCTGATCCAGGGTATATAATTGATAAAAAAGATGATTTACTTGGGATTGTTTTAACACATGCTCACGAAGATCACATAGGAGCAATCTCACATATATGGCCAGATTTAAAATGCAATATTTACGCTACACCATTTACTTCAGTTTTAATAAAAGAAAAATTTAAAGAAAAAAAAATAGATATTACTTCAAAACTTAAAATTGTTAAATTAAATGGTAATGTAAATCTTGGTCCTTTTAAAATTGAATTTATTACTTTGACACATTCGATTCTAGAACCAAATGGATTAAGTATAAATACACCAGCAGGAACTATACTTCACACCGGAGATTGGAAAGTAGATCCCAATCCTTTAATTGGAGACAAAATAAATGAAAAAAAACTTAAAGAAATAGGTAACGAGAAAGTTCTAGCAATGATATGTGACTCAACGAATATTTTTAATCCTGGTAGAGCCGGTTCAGAGTCAGATGTTAGAGAAAGTTTGTTAAAAATAATGTCATTAAAATCAAAAAGAATTATTGTTACTTCTTTCGCATCTAATGTTGCAAGAATGGAAAGTGTTTTTTATTGTGCAGAAAAAATAAGTCGTAATGTATCTTTAGTTGGAAGGTCTATGAACAGAATTTTTAATGCAGCAAGACAATGCGGATATTTAAAAAATGTAAAAGATCCAATCGACCCACGTGATGCAAAAAAATTTCCTAGAGAAAAGATCGTATATTTGTGCACTGGTAGTCAAGGTGAGCCAATGGGTGCTATGAAAAGAATTATAAAAGACATTCATCCAGATGTATTTATTGAAAAAGGTGATGCAGTTATCTTCTCATCAAAAATTATTCCTGGTAATGAAAAAAAACTTTACTCTTTACATAACGATATAGTTAAAAAAGAAGTTGAGCTAATAACTGAAGAAACTGATTTTGTCCATGTATCAGGCCATCCTAATAGAGATGATTTAAAAGATATGTATAATTGGGTAAAACCAGAATCAATAATACCAGTTCATGGAGAACACAGGCACATGAACGAACATATAAAATTTGCTAAAGAAATGCAGATCCCGCATGCTCTAAGGATAGAAGATGGTGATATTGTAAGAATTTATCCAGGAAAGAAACCTGAAATTATTGATAAAGCACCATCAGGAAGAATGTATTTAGATGGAAATGTTCCAGTAGGTGAAAACTCAAAATCGATTAAAGAGAGAAAAAATTTATCATTAAATGGATACTTAGAAATTACATTGATACTAAATAATAGCGGAAAGTTAAACAAACCTGTAATATCCTATCGAGGAATACCTGAAAATAGTTTTGATGAAAATATTATTTTTCAAATGGAAGATGAAATTTTTAATACGTGTAGAACATTCTCTATGAAAAATAGAAATCAAGAAAAAACTCTTATCGAAACAGTAAAACAAAACTGTAGAAAGATTATAAAAGATAAAACTGGAAAAAAACCATTCACAAATATAAATATAGCTAGATTGTAATGTTATTATCAAAATTATTTATTCCAATAACAAAAGATATACCTGCTGAAGCTAAAATTAAATCTCATCAGCTAATGTTAAGAACTGGGATGATAAGACAATCTTCTGCCGGAATTTACTCATGGTTACCTCTCGGTTTTAAAATAATGAAAAAGATAGAAAAAATTGTACGTGAGGAACAGAATAATATTGGAGCCCAAGAAATGTTAATGCCTACTATTCAATCAGCTGATATATGGAAAGAAAGTGGTAGATATGACGATTATGGTGAGGAAATGCTTAGAATATCTGATAGACAAAAAAGAGAAATGCTTTATGGGCCCACAAACGAAGAGCAAATTACCGAGATATTTAGATCTAGTGTTAAATCATACAAATTATTGCCGCAAATCTTTTATCACATACAATGGAAATTTAGAGATGAACTTAGACCTAGATTTGGTGTGATGAGATGTAGAGAATTTTATATGAAAGACGCTTATTCTTTTGATCTAAACGAAACCGAGGCAGTTTTGTCATACAATAAAATGTTTTATGCATATCTAAAGACTTTTGAAAAACTTGGCTTAAAATCTATACCCATGAAAGCAGATACAGGGCCAATAGGCGGAGATTTATCTCATGAATTTGTCATTTTAGCAGATACAGGAGAAAGTAAAATTTTCGCAGATAAAAGAATATTTGATGTACCAATAAACGATTATAAAAATAATGATTCAGATCTTAAAAAAATGCGAAATGAATTTTCAAAATTTTATGCAGTTACTGATGACAAATTTAAAAAAGAAGATTTTGATAAAAATGTAAAAAAACAAGACCAACTTCAGACAAAAGGTATAGAAGTTGGACATATTTTTTATTTTGGAGACAAATACTCTAAGCCTATGAATTGTTCAGTTGATAATAAAGATGGAAAGAAAACCTTTGTTAAAATGGGTTCATACGGGATAGGAGTATCAAGACTTGTTGGAGCAGTAATAGAAGCAAAATATGTTAATGACAAAATGAAATGGCCCAAAGCAATATCTCCTTTTGATGTAGTAATAATACCAGCAATAAATAAAAATGAAAATTCTAATCTCGAAAAAGCTAAAAAAATTTACGAACAATTGTTAAGTAAAGGTATAGATGTCTTACTTGATGATATTGAGGAAAATATATCTAATAAATTTAAGAAACATGAGCTTTTAGGAATCCCCTTTCAAATAATTGTTGGATCAAAATCTACCAAAGATCAATTTGAATTTAAAGAGGTAGACAAAGACTCTAAAATGTTAGATTTAAATAAAATTATTAAAATTTTGAAAAATTAAATTGTTTAAAACTATAGAAAAACTAATAACAATCAGAAACCTTAGGCCCAAAAAAAAAGAAGGTTTTTTAAAAGTCATTTCAGCATTTTCTTTTTTAGGAATAATGCTCGGTGTAGCAACTCTCATAATTGTAATGTCAGTAATGAATGGGTTCAGAACAGAACTTACTAACAAAATACTCGGTTTTAATTCTCATATTACTATAAAACCTTATAGCGATATCATTAGTGAAGAATTTTATAATAAACTTCAAGAAGAATTTAAGAATACCAAGATTATAAAAACTAATAACGGTGAAGCAGTTATTATGAAAAATGACTCTGCCAAGGGTATTTTGATAAGAGGAATTGACTCTGAAAAAATTAAAGAACTAGAATTTTTTAAAAAAAATATTATTGATGGAGATCTTTCAAATATGATAGATGGAACATTAATTATAGGAAAGCATTTAGCTATAGAATTAGGTGTGGTCGTTGGTGATAGAGTTAATGTTTTATCTTCTTCATTTATTTCAACACCATTAGGCTCAATCCCAAAACAATCTTCTTATGGCATTGCAGCGGTATTTAGTAGTGGTCTTTACGAATTTGATAAAAGTATTGCTTTTTTTAATTTAAAAGATTCTCTATCTTTTTTTGAAAAAACTACCAAAGACATAAGTCTTGAAATATTTTTAGACGATCCTATGAATGCTAACAAATATAAAAAAAAAATAGAAAGTAAAAACTCAAATTTTTATGTAAATTCTTGGTCAGATCTTAATAAGTCGTTTTTTTCAGCTTTAAAAGTTGAAAGAAATGTAATGTTTTTGATATTAACTTTAATCATCATTGTTGCTGCTTTTAACATTATTTCTGGACTAACCATTCTTATAAAAAACAAAACTAAAGAAATAGCTATTTTAAAATCATTAGGCTTGTCGAAAAAATCAATTATAAAATCATTCTTTTTAACAGGTTTTTTAATAGGATTCCTTGCAACTGTTTCTGGAATATTTTTTGGAGTTATATTTGCTATTTATATAGAAGAGATTAGACAGTTTCTTTCTCAAGCTTTTAATTTACAGATCTTTCCTGAGGATGTTTACTTTTTAAACGAAATGCCTAGCGAAATTAGTTTAGAATATATTTTATTAGTATCAATCTTTTCTTTAATAGTTACTGGATTAGCATCATTATTTCCTGCTTTAGCAGTTACAAAAATTGAAACAATAAAAGCTCTTAAATATGAATAAATTTTTAATTGAAATTAGAAAACTAACCAAGCAGTTCGATAACGGCAATTCTGTTATTAAGGTTTTAAAAGATATAAATTTAAATCTAGAAGCCGGCAAAGTGATTGCTTTGGTGGGTCCTTCAGGATCTGGAAAGTCAACATTTTTACATTTACTTGCCCTATTGGATAAGCCAACTAAAGGTAAAATATTAATTGGAGGAAACCTTACTACAGATATATCTGAATATAAAAAAAATCAAATTGTTAGAGACCATGTATCCATTATATTTCAAAATAACAATCTTCTTTCAGATTTTACAGCATTAGAAAATGTAGCAATACCACTTATAATTAGAAATAATAGTTATAATTTTTCTATAAAAAAAGCTGAAAACTTTTTAAAAAAAGTTAATTTGGAAAATAGGTTAAATCATTTTCCATCAGAATTATCGGGAGGAGAACAACAAAGAGTTGCAATTGCCAGGTCACTCATTGCTGAAACAAAAATTATTTTGGCAGACGAACCTACTGGAAATCTAGACTATAAAAATTCACAAGAAGTTTTTTCCTATTTTCTTAAATTAAAACAAAAAAATAAAATAATTCTTATTGCAACTCATAATAGAGAATTAGCTAAAAAAGCGGATTATACTTTAAGCTTAAGCAATGGTATTATAAAAAGAGTAAATGTCTAATGGTAATTCACAATTTACAAACTTTAAGATCCACACACAATATTCAATATGTGAAGGTGCAATCAAAATCGAAGATCTTGCAGAATATTGTAAAGACAACAAAGTTAAAGCTATAGGAATAAGCGATAGCTATAATCTTTGTGGAGCTTTGGAATTCTCAGAAGCAATTAGCAAAGCAGGAACACAACCAATTATCGGTACTCAAATAAATTTTAAATATTTAGACACAATAGGGAAAATACCAATTTTTGCTAAAACGGAATTAGGTTACAATAATTTAGTCAAACTATCGTCTAAAAGTTATTTAGACACAAAAAATAAAGAAGTGCCTCATTGTTTAATCGAAGAATTATTTGACAATAACAGAGATATTTTGGTTCTTAGCGGGGGCATAGACTCTCTTTTTTCAAACCTTTTAAAAAAAAACAAAATTAAAGATATAGAAAGTTTAGCAATTAAACTAAATAAAAATTTTGCTGGGTCATTTTATATGGAGATACAAAGACATAACGATGAAACAGAAAAAAGACTTGAAAATATTTATTTAAATTTATCTCAAAAAATCAATATACCATTAATTGCTTCTCAGGAAATTTTTTATATAAACAAGGATATGTATGAAGCGCATGATGCTTTGATGTGTATTGGTGAAAAAACTTATGTCGATGAAAAAAATAGAAAAAAATATACTGATAAACATTACTTAAGATCGTCAGAAGATTTAAAAAAATTATACGAAGATATTCCAGAGGCATTGGAAAATAATTATAGTTTTCCCTATCGTTTTAGCTATAAATTGAAAAAATCTAAACCTATCCTGCCTTCATTAAAAATATCAAATAATAGAACAGAAAACGAGGAACTTTTGTATCAATCAAAAGAAGGATTAAAAAAAAGGTTTGAAAACTTTATTTTTAAAAAAAATACTAATCTTGATTTACAAGTTTTAAAAAAAAAATATGCCGAAAGATTATCTCATGAATTAAATATTATTAGTAAGATGAATTATTCAGGTTATTTTTTAATCGTTTCTGATTATATAAAATGGGCAAAAACAAATAATATACCGGTTGGTCCAGGACGTGGTTCCGGTGCAGGATCATTAGTAGCTTATTGTTTAGATATTACAGATTTAGATCCAATAGAATTTGGTTTAATTTTTGAACGATTTTTAAATCCTGATAGAATTTCTATGCCGGATTTTGATATTGATTTTTGTGAAGAAAAGAGAGATTTAGTTTTTGAATATCTAAAGTCCAAATATAAAAATGGCGTTGCTCACATAATTACTTTTGGAAAATTAAAAGCTAGAATGGCCTTAAGAGACATTGGTAGAGTACTAGGTTTACCATATGGGCATGTAGATAAAATTTGTAAAATGATACCCTTTGACCCCTCAAGACCATTAAGTTTACAGGAGTCTATAAATAGAGAACCAAGATTTAAAGAAGAAGAAAAGAATAGTCCTAAAGTTAAAAAATTAATTGAACTTTCTTTAAAATTAGAAGGTTTAAATAGAAACTTAGCTACACATGCCGCTGGAGTTGTTATAGCTGGAGAAAAACTTTCAGAAGAAGTTCCTTTATATAAAGATAGTAGTTCTGATTTACTTTTACCATCCACTCAATTTGATATGCATTCCTCTGAAAACGCTGGATTAGTAAAATTTGATGTTCTTGGATTAAATACTTTAACTATAATTCATAAGACAGTTCAAATTTTAAAAAAAAAAGAAATTGATTTAGATATAAGCAAAATACCATTAAATGATAAAAAGATTTTCGAAATGTTATCAACTGGCGAAACAACTGGATTATTTCAACTTGAAAGCTCTGGTGTTAGATCTGCGCTTAAACAAATGAAGCCAAACAAATTTGAAGACATAATTGCTTTAGTAGCACTTTATAGACCAGGACCTATGAATAATATTCCACTTTATAATGAATGTAAGAATGGTTTAAAAAAACCAGATTATATTCATGAAAGTTTAGAAAAGATTCTTAAACCTACTTATGGAATTATTATTTATCAAGAACAAGTAATGCAAATTGCTCAGAAATTAGCAGGCTTTTCTCCAGGCGAAGCTGATATTTTGAGAAAAGCAATGGGAAAAAAGAAAAGAAAAGAATTAGAAAATCAAGAAGAAAAATTTATCAAAGGTGCAACAAACAATGGCATTGGAAAAGATATTGCTGCTTTCATATTTCAAAAAATAAAACCTTTCGCAGAGTATGGTTTTAACAAAAGCCATGCAGCTGCATATGCTTTAATTGCGTATCAAACTGCATACCTAAAAAAATATTATCCTGAAGATTTTATAGCAGCAACTATGTCAACTGAATTATCAAATACTGACAAACTAAGAGAATTTGTAGAAGAACTTAAAAGATTGAAAATTGAAATAGTCAGACCAGATATAAACAAATGTTTTGCTGATTTTAAACCAGAGAAAAATAGAATATTTTATGCTCTTTCTGGTATCAAAAGTGTAGGACGTGAGGCTATATCTAATATTGTGAAAGAGAGAGAAAAAAATGGTGAATTTAAATCAATCGATGATTTCATAAAAAGAGTTAATCCAAAAAACACAAACAAACTTCAGCTAGAAGGATTAGTAAAAGCTGGAGCGTTCGATGAACTTGAAAAAGACAGACATTCTTTGCTAAATTCTATTCCAAAATTAATTCAGACTAATAAAAATAATTGGGAGGAAAAATTAAGAAATCAAAACAGTCTTTTTTCTAATGGATCTCAAAATGAACTTTCTAATTTTAAATTAGAGAAATCTAAACCTTGGTCAAAAAATGAAATATTGATGAATGAATTTCATTCAATAGGTTTTTACATGTCTGATCATCCATTAAAAATATATGAAGATTATTTTATGGAATCCAAAATCTTTTCATATAATGACTTTATGATCAGTTCAAATAACAATAGTTACATAGCTGGAACTATTATGTCTATACAAGAAAAAAAAAGTGCTAAGGGTACACCTTTCGCAATAATAAAATTTACTGATTTAAAAAGTGAATTTGAATTATTTTTATTTTCTGACTTATTAATAGCAAATAGAGAAAAACTTAAAGCTTCAAATTCATTTATACTTACTTTGCAAAAGGACTTCGGAACAGAAATAAATGCTCCTAAAAGAATAAATGTTAAAAATATTGTGCCTTTAGACGATTATTTAAATAAATCTTATGAAAATGTAACTATCGAGATAAATGGTAAGTCTGATTTAGATGATTTACAGAATTTTCTAAATGAAGAGGGTCAAACAAAAGTTCAAATTCAGATGAAAAGGGAAAACAAAACTTATCTATTTTCATTAAAAAAACCAAGAAAATTCGATTTTACTACATTTAGCAATATTAAAAATCGAGAATATGTTAAAAAAATAAGTTTTTAATATCTTGATTTATTCTAAAATAAAATATAAGTACTAGCTGATTTCGCACACAGCATTGGGCAAATGTCCACCGGTCCGAAAGGAGCGCTGTGGTGGTTTAACCGGAAAAAAATATGAATATACCAAGTGTATCTATAAAACAGTTATTAGAAGCAGGAGTTCATCTTGGGCACAAAACCTTAAGATGGAACCCAAGAATGAAGCAATTTATTTTTGGTGAGAAGAATTCGATACACATAATAGACTTAACCCAAACCGTTGTATTAATTAAAAGCGCAATGAAAGAAGTACATAAATGTATTGCTTCGGGTGGAAAAATTTTAATAGTATCAACAAAAAAACAAGCAGCTGAAACAATCTATAAACTTGCTACAGATACAGAACAATTTTACGTCAACTATAGATGGCTTGGAGGCATGTTAACAAATTGGCAAACTATTCAAAACTCAATTAAAAGATTAAAAAAACTTGATAAAGATTTATCAAAAGAAGACATAGGTTTCACAAAAAAAGAAATACTCAAACTTGGAAAAGAAAGAGATAAATTAAAAAGATCATTAGGCGGAATCTCAAATATGAATAAAGTACCAGAAATGATTTTCATTATTGATACAAATATGGAATCCCTAGCAGTGAAAGAGGCTCTTAAACTTAAAATTCCAATTGTAGCAATATTAGACTCAAATTCTGATCCAACGGGAATTAACTTTCCTATACCTGGTAATGATGATGCAAGAAGATCAATCGATCTTTACTGTGAATTACTAAAATCCACAATTTTAGATGCAAAAAAATATATAGCTCAAAAAACCCCAACAATTAATGTTGAAAAAAAACAGAACGGCGTAGAAAAAAAAGAAAATAAGACCAGTAAAAAGCCAAAAGCCCCACAAAATAAAAAAGATAATAAGTAATAATTTTATAACATGTCTAATAAAATTAATTTAGAAAATATAAAAAAACTTAGAGAGATTACAGGAGTTGGATTTTCAGATTGTAAATTAGCAATTGAAGAAAATAAAGGAGATATAGAAAAATCAATAGAATATTTAAGAAAAAAAGGTATAGCTAAAGCATCAAAAAAAATGAGTAGAGTTGCTGCTGATGGTTTAGTTTTATTAAATGAGAAAAATGGAAGTGTTTCAGTTATAGAGATTAACAGCGAAACAGATTTTGTTGCAAAAAATATTGATTTTATTAATTTTTGTAAAGAAATCTCTGAACTCAATTTTGAAAATAAAGGAAATTTAGAATTATTAAAAAAAGCTAATATGAAAAATGGAAAAAATGTTGAAGAAAATCTTATAGCTTTAATTTCAAAGATTGGGGAAAAAATAACAATAAGAAGATCAAAATTTTTTGACAATGATGGTGTCAACTTTACATATGTACATAATTCTGTAGATAAGAATATTGGTAAAGTGATATCAGTTGTAAAAATAGAAAAAAACAAAAAAGACTTAAAAGAAGTTGGCACAAAATTAGCAATGCATATTGCTGCTCAAGCACCTATATCTATTGATGAAAGCGGAATCAAAAAAGATATTCTGGATAAGGAACTTGAAATTATTCGTGAAGAATTGAAAAATAGTGGTAAAAATGAGCAGATGATTGAAAAAATTTCTAATGGAAAAATAAAAAAATTTATATCAGACAATACTTTGTTAAATCAAATATGGATCATGGATACGAAACTGAAAGTTAGCCAAGTTCTTAAACAGTTTTCAGGAGATAAAAATATTAAAATTTTAGATTTTCTAAGATATAAAGTTGGCGAGGGTATTTAATAACAATGTCTGGCTTTGATAAAAATGAGGTTATACAAAAAATGAATAAAACTATAATTTCATTTAAAAAAGACTTAGGCGCACTGCGCACAGGTAGAGCAAATGCCTCCATGCTAGATTTAATTAAAATAGATGTTTACGGACAAAAGATGCCAATAAATCAACTAGCTACTATTACTATCCCTGAACCAAGAACTATTACTGTTCAAGTGTGGGATAAAACAAATGTAAATTTAGTTGATAAAGAAATAAAAAAATCAAAATTAGGTATAAATCCTCAGATTGATGGTCAAATATTAAGAATTAGAATTCCACAACTTACTGAAGATAGAAGAAAAGAATTAACAAAGATCTTAAAAGACCTAGGTGAAAAAGCAAAAGTATCAATTAGAAATGTCAGAAGAGAGTCTAATGATAATATAAAAAAAATATTAAAAGAAAAAACAATTAGTGAAGACGAGAGCAAGGACTATGAGAAGGAGGTCCAAAAGAGTACAGATGATAATATTTCTTTAATTGATAAAATATTATCTGAAAAGGAAAAAGAAATTTTAACTTTATGAACAAAATTAACCATATTGCCATTATCATGGATGGTAATGGTAGATGGGGTAGAAAAAAGGGTAAATCAAGAAATTTTGGTCATTTAAATGGAATAAAAGTCATAGAGAAAATTGTAAAAGATTCATTAAAAATAAAAATACCAATTCTAACTTTTTATACTTTCTCAACAGAAAACTGGAAAAGGCCTAAAAAGGAAATTAGCTTTTTGTTTAGACTCATAGATCATTATTTTAATAAAGAAATAAGCAATTTGATTAAAAATAATATTAGGATAAATATTATCGGCAACATAAAGACTTTACCTAAAAAAGTCAGATCCCGTTTATTGGAATCTATGCGCAGAACAAAAAAATGTAAAAAAATATTAGTGAATTTGGCTATAAATTATGGATCAAAAGATGAAATAATAAAAGCTGCGCAAATGACTAAAGTAAAAAATAAAAAAATAACAGTTAAAAATTTTGAGGATAATTTGTATACTAAAGACATTTCAAATCCTGATATTTTAATAAGAACAGGAGGCAAAAAAAGACTAAGCAATTTCTTGTTATGGCAACTCGCATACTCAGAATTATATTTTATAGATAAACTTTGGCCAGATTTTAATATAAATGATTACAGAAAAATTATTAAAAATTTTAAAAAAGTGAAAAGAAATTTTGGAAATATATGAATAACTTACAAAAAAGAATATTAACTTCAATAATAGTATTCCCGCTATCGATATTTTTCATTATAAAAGGGGGAAATTATATAGTATCATTCTTGTACGCAGTTCTGATTTTAGGAAATTTTGAAGTTTTTTCAGCTTTTAAAAGAAAGTTATCCATAATTATTTTAGATTTGATTCTAGTATCCTCACTTCTTTGTATTTTATTTTTAAGAAATGAGACTGCATCATCATTTATATTATTAATTTGGATTATTTTATTAACTATTTGCTCTGATATTGGTGGATATATTTTTGGTAAAGTATTTAAGTGGAAAAAATTATCAAAAATAAGTCCAAACAAAACTATGTCAGGAGTACTAGGATCATTTATTTTTTCGCTTGGCTCAGTTTTTTTATTAAGTTTTATTATTGAATTAATTTCTGGTTTTGGATCTGATTTTTTTTTCAAACCAAGATATTTTATTTTAGCAATTGTTTTTTCTTTAGTAGCACAAATTGGCGATCTTACAATTTCATACTTTAAAAGATTAGAAAATATAAAAGACACTGGTAAAATTTTGCCTGGTCATGGCGGAATATTTGATAGGATAGATAGTTTAATGTTTGTAGTTATTGTTGCTTATATTTTATATAATCTCAAATTATTTCCATGACAAAAAAAAAAATTGCTATTTTGGGTTCGACAGGAAGTATTGGTCGAACATCATTGAATATTCTGCAATCTAACAAAAAAGAATTTAAAATTCTGTTGCTATCAGCAAACTCAAATTTTTTATTAATTAATAATCAAATTAAAAAATTTAAACCGAAAATATTTGTTATAAATAATCCTGAGGTTTTTAATAAAATTTCAAAAAAATACAAAAATAATAAAATTAAAATTTTAAATAAATTTAGTCAAATACCCTCAAATATAAAATTTGATATTACTATTTCCGCAATCGTTGGTATTGCTGGTTTAGAACCCACTATCCAATTTACAAAAGTTAGCAAAAAAGTTTTATTAGCTAATAAAGAAAGTATTATTTGTGGATGGCATATTTTAAAAAATATTGCAAAAAAAAATAAAACAAAAATGATTCCAGTTGATTCCGAACATTTTTCAATAAAACAATTAACCAAAGATCATAAAGACGATGATATAAAAAAAATTTATATTACTGCTTCTGGAGGACCTTTTTTAAGAAAAACTTTAAAATCTTTTAAGAAAATAAATGCTACAGAAGCATCCAAACATCCTAAATGGAAAATGGGTAAAAAAATATCAATAGACTCGTCAAATCTTATGAACAAAACATTGGAAATTATTGAAGCCTATAGACTTTTTCCATTTGACCCAAAAAAATATGAAATAATAATTCATCCACAATCCTTAGTACATGCAATAGTTTTTTTTAAAAATGGTCAAAGTAAATTTCTATATCACGAAACGGATATGAAAATTCCTATCGCAAATGCTATTTATGATAATAATCTTGATATTTCAAATTTATTAAAAAAGAAAAATAATCTTTTATCAAATTTAAAGTTTTTAAAATTTGAGAAAGTTGATAAAAAAAGATTTCCAATTGTTACTCTTTTAAATGATAAAATTCTTAAAAATTCTGCCCCAATAATCCTTAATGCTAGCAACGAAATATTAGTGGATAGTTTTATTAAAAATAAAATACCTTATAATGAAATCTATCGATATCTTAAAAGGGTTTTTAAAGATAGAGATTTCAACAAATATGCTATAAAAAAGACCCCTAATATTAATGAAATTTATAAAATTGATGATTGGGCAAGAAAAAAAACTATTGATATAATAAGAAAAAAAAATAATGAAAAATACTTTTATTAAAATATTATTACTTTCAATTATCTACATATTTCCGTTTAATTTAAATGCTGAAATTTTAAAAAAAATTGAAATTTCAGGTAATGAACGTATCGTAGATGAAACAATTTTGATATATGGCGATATACAAAAAAATAAAGATTATTCCCAAAATGAAATAGACCAAATTATTAAGAAATTATATGAAACTAAATTTTTTTCGAAAATAAATATAAATTTTGAAAATGGAATTTTAAAAATTATTGTTGAGGAAAATCCAATTATAAATTCAATTATTATTCAGGGTGAACCAACTGAAAAATATAAAAAAGCAATGTTAGATTTGCTTTCTCTGAAAGAAAAAGCTTCTTATATTGAAAGTGACGTTAAAAGTGATTTAGAGATAATTAAAGGATTTTATAAAGCCCAGGGTTTTTATTCACCAAAAGTAGAAGCAAGGATTCAAGAAGTTAACAATAGAAATAATCTTTTAAATTTAATATTTTCGGTTGAAAAAGGAAAAAGAGAAAAAATTAAAAAGATTTTTTTTATAGGTGATAAAAAAATAAAAACCAAAAGATTAAGAGATGTCATAGCATCAGAAGAAGCAAAATTTTGGAAATTTATTTCTAGAAATATTTATTTAAACGATCAAAGAATTGAACTTGATAAGAGATTATTAAAAAATTATTACTTATCAAAAGGTTATTATGATGTGCAAATATTATCTAGCAATGTTTCTGTGAAAGAAAAAGAGGGTATCGAATTAACATTTAGTGTTAATGCTGGAAAAAGATATAGACTTAAAAAAATATCGACCAATATAGATCCTGTTTTTGATAAATCAATTTTTAAACCACTAGAATCCGATTTTAAAAAATATGCAGGTACTTATTATTCTCCATTTAAAATTACTAAAATTTTAGAAAATATTGATGAAATCATTGACGATAATGAACTTCAGTTTGTGAGACATTCTGTTTCTGAAACTATAGATCAAGATTTCATAGATTTAGAATTTAAAATTTTCGAAGGCAGGAAAGTTCAAGTCGAAAGAATTAATATTATAGGAAACACTATTACAAATGACTCTGTTATAAGATCAGAGCTTTTAATTGACGAAGGTGATCCTTTTAGTAATATTAAAGTAGAAAAATCTATATCAAATATAAAGTCTAGAAGAATTTTCAAATCTGTAAATCATAAATTAATAGATGGATCTTCAAAAGACTTGAAGGTGATGGAAATTACTGTTGAAGAGAAGCCTACAGGCGAAATATCTGCTAGTGCCGGGACTGGTACAGAGGGAACAACAATTCAATTCGCATTAAGTGAAAATAATTATTTAGGGAGAGGATTGAGGGTAAGTTCGTCTATTGAAGCATCTCAAAATTCAATAAGAGGTTTGCTAGATGTAACCGATCCTAATTATAATTTTTCAGGCAACTCATTAGATTATGGCCTCCAAAGCACAAAAACCGACCGAGCAGACTCTGGTTATGAAAATACTCTTACCGCTTTTCATTTAGGAACAAGATTTGAACAATACGATGAAATTTTCTTATCACCAGGACTAAGTCTTGCTTTTGATGATTTATCAGTTGAAAGTACTGCCTCAGATGCACTTAAAAAACAAGCTGGTACATTTACAGATTTTTCTTTTAATTATGGAATAGAAAAAGACACTCGTGATAGAACATTTATGCCTACAAGCGGATCAATTTTTGGTTTTAGACAAGGAATACCTATTTATGCAGATGAACAAGCATCTTTATTTAATAGAATAAGTTTAAATAAATATCATGGATTTAGTGATGACTTGATAGGGGCCATAAAATTTTATGCAGCTGGTGTAGTTGCTTTAGAGGAAGATGTTAGGTTGAGTAAAAGATTACATATACCTAGCAAAAGATTAAGAGGATTTGAAAGCCGTAAGGTTGGACCAACAGACGGGGGTGATTTTGTTGGAGGTAATTATGCTACCGCATTAAATTTAGAAGCAGCACTACCAAATTTACTTCCAGAGGCAACACAGACAGATATCGCTGCCTTTTTGGATATCGCAAATTTATGGCATGTTGACTATGATGCCTCTGTTGGACAATCTAGTAAAATAAGATCTTCAGTTGGATTTGCATCAAACATGTATACCCCTATTGGTCCATTAAACTTTGTAATTGCACAAGACCTTGCATCTGCTGAAAGTGATATTACTCAAACATTTAAATTTCAGATAGGAACTTCTTTTTAAAATGAAATATTTAAAATTAATCTTTTTTTTAATTTTCTTATTTAATTTCACAGCGCAAAGTAATTCAGCAGAAATATATTTTATTGATATGAAGAAAATCCTAAATGAGAGTAAAGCAGGTAAAGAAGCGCAGGATATTTTGAGAAAGAAGTTCAACACAGAAAATAAGAAATTTGAAAAAGAAGGAGCGGCTTTAAAAAAAGAAGAGTCAGATTTAATTTCTAAAAAAAAATTAATTACTCCTGAAGAATATAAAAAAAGTTTATCAGAATTAAGGAAAAAAGGCTTTGATTATCAAAAGAGAAAAAGAAATGTTTCTGGTGAATGGGTCAAAAAGAAAAATGAAGCAAGAGCGAAATTAGTTAGTTCGCTTAACCCAATACTTCAAAAATACATGAAAGAAAATAATATAGAAGTTGTTGTAGATAAAAAATATATTCTTTTAGCAAATTCAAATTTTGAGTTAACAGATAAAATTTTAACTATATTGAACAAAGAAGTAAAATCTATAAATTTAAAATAAGGTTTAATGTCAGAATCAATTTTTTTTTCACCTCAAGGTCCATTTTATTTGAAACAATTGATTGATAAATTAAATAATGATGAAAACAAAATTAAAGTACATGATATTAAAACATTAGAAAATGCTACAAAAAAAGATATAACTTTTTTCAATTCTATTGACTATAAAGACTCTGCTTCAAAAACAAAAGCATCCGTATGTATTACAAATAATAATTTAAAAGTTTATCTACCAAAAAGCTGCATATCTATAATTGTTAAAAATGTTCTATTTTCTACAGCAAAAATTTCAAAAAAATTTTATCCTTTAGCAGACCTTGACTATCCTGATAAAACTCTTAGCAATTCTAAAAAAATATTTTCTAAATTTACTTCTGTCATATTTGGTAAGAATATTTTTATTGGAAAAAAAGTTAAAATTGGTAAAAAAACATCTGTAGGTAGTAACACAATTATAGAACATAATGTACAAATTGGAAAAAATTGCTTAATAGGATCTAACGTTACTATAAAAAATTCAATTATTGGAAATGATGTCGTGATACAAGATGGTTGTAAAATTGGTGGTAAAGGGTTTGGTTTTATACCTAACAAGGATAAAAATTTTAGATTTCCTCATATCGGAAGGGTACTTTTGAATGACAATGTTGAGCTCGGAGCAAACTGCACAATAGACAGAGGATCAATTGGAGATACAGTAATAGGTAAAAATACTTTTTTAGACAATCAAGTTCATATGGCACACAATGTTAAAATTGGAAAAAATTGTATGATAGCAGGACAGGTGGGTTTTGCTGGAAGCTCAACAATCGGGGATAACGTATCAATCGGTGGTCAAGCCGGAATTTCTGGACATTTAAAAATTGGTAATAATGTTAGAATTGGTGGAGGAAGTGGCGTTGTTAAAGATATCCCGCACAACACAACTGTAATGGGTTATCCAGCCGTCCCTTTAAAAGAATTTTTAAAAAAGGAAAAAAAAAATGACTAAAACTATAAGCAAAGAAGAGATTCAAAAACTTCTTCCTCATAGAGAGCCGATGCTTTTAATTGAAAAATTAATTAATATTGTTCCTTTAAAATCAGCTACTGCTATAGTGAATGTAAAAAAAGGAAAATTCTTTTTTGATGGTCATTTTCCAGATCAACCAGTTATGCCTGGAGTTTTAATAGTAGAAGCATTCGGTCAAGCTGCCGCCGCACTGACGGCTCATGGCATTGATCCTAAAGAATATAAAGATAAACTTGTTTATTTAATGAGTGTTGAAAAAGCTCGTTTCAGAAATCCTGTAATGCCTGATTGTGAATTACATTTAGATATAGAAGCTATTAGATCTCATGGAAGAGTTTGGAAATATAAGGGTGTAGCAAGAGTTAATAATAAAAAAATGGCAGATGCAGAATGGTCAGCCACAATAGTAGATAGAAATAAATGATTCACAAATCTAGTGTAATAGATACAAAAGCTAAAATCGGAAAAGATGTTAAGATCGGCCCATTTTGCTTTGTAGGATCTAATGTACAATTAGAAGATGGAGTTGAACTAATTTCAAGTATTCATATTGAAGGTAATACAAAAATAGGTAAAGGAACAAAAATCTATCCTTTTGCAAGTATTGGAACAACACCGCAAGATTTAAAATATAAAGGGGAAGATAATAGTTTAGAGATAGGGGAATATAACGTCATTAGAGAATACGTTACAATAAATCCTGGCACAGCCGGAGGGGGAGGTAAAACAGTTGTAGGAAACAATTGTTTATTTATGATTTCCTCACACGTTGCGCACGATTGCAAAATCGGAAATAACGTAGTGATTGCTAATAATGTTCCCTTAGGCGGACATGTAACTATTGAGGACTCGGTTGTTATTGGAGGTAACTCAGCTGTTCAACAATTTACCAGAATAGGAAGACTAGCCATGATTGGTGGAATGACCGGAGTGTTAAAAGATGTAATTCCTTTCGGTCTATCTTTTGGAAACAGAAACTATTTAAAAGGAATAAATTTAATCGGACTTAGAAGAAAAAAATACGATAATAAAAAAATTATGGAA
>MDTE01038997.1_pt1 | contig 33331 bp, 31 predicted proteins | sample 811231 | NCBI WGS metagenome assembly MDTE01 (sample SAMN05326651, study PRJNA326480) | marine metagenome | isolation source: seawater | place: Indian Ocean: Red Sea | collected 2010
GATCGCATCACGAACATCCGGATGTCCAGTTTGTCCAGGGATACCCATGCTTAAGGAAAGGTCGCCCGGACCAATCAAAATCGCGTCAAGACCAGGCACATTAGCGATCTCATCAATATTGTCAATCCCTGCTGCGCTCTCCACCTTTACAGCGACCAAAACTTCCTGATTCTGGGATTCGATCCACTCGACCGTATCCACTCTCTCAAAATTGTTAAAAACACCTCGGGGTAGCAAGCCTCGCGCCCCAACCGGCGGATACCGAGTCCATTGGACAATTTGTTCCACCTGAGAAGCATTTTCCACATGTGGCACAACCACACCCATCGCACCCGCGTCGAGTGGCCGCACGACCAAATGATCCCCGATGCTGGTCGGGCCAGCGACTGGAACAATCCCCGCAGACTTGGAAGCATTTGATATGTGCTCAAGCCCCTCATAACTCAGGCGACCGTGTTCCATGTCGACGTAGTACCAGCTAAAACCAGCCGTGGCGAACACTTGCGCCACCGCAGGACCTGCGAACCCTATGCTGCACGCACCGATGCAAACCCGGCCTTGCCGTAGGGCCCTGGCAACGGGATTAACCCATGGAGTGATGGCGCGATATGTATCGCTCACCTCATCATTCCTGACACGTCCACAAATCCGAACTAAAACGTTGAGTCATGAGTCCTCCAACGGCACATGTGGATAAAAGCCCTAACCAAAATATTTTATCGACAGTCGGGCCACCATCGAAATTGTTTCCAGACAAGATCATCCGGGTAGTAATTCAGCACAATCAAGATCCTCGATAGCAGCAGTGTAGCGTCGAAGTTGCTCCTCCTGAATCTCTTGAAGCCTTGCTCCACCCCGAGCCTGCAAGCCCTGTGCTTCGACGGCCATATAGTCAACTAAGTTTTGTAAATGGCCAAAACGATAATCAGTGCACAATGCATCGAACGAATATCCCGTTACGCCCATAGACGTAAGAACATCGTGATAGACGCACAGGAGATCATGTTCGTGCGCCCGCCGAACGCACGTCGTCAGGCTGCTCCCAAAGAACCTGGACACATCAAGCGCACCTCGGCCCTGGACCGCAAGCTGAAAATCGACCATTGAGACAATCTCCACGCCGTTCTTGATCGCAAAAAACATATGCCGGGCCTTCACATCATTAAGAACGACCGTCCGTGGACGTTTCGACTGAGCCTCAAACAACGTTGCGTACTGACCCTTAATGCGGCGCGCCACCTCACCAATCCCATCAGGCAGCGATCCTTCAAATTGGCTCACCGGAATTCCCAAGACCTCAAAACTTAAAGAGCGATCGAAGGGTTTCAGCCAATCCATGCTCTCAAGACGAGAATCAGACCACCATCCGGCGTGAAATGCCGCCAGATTTCGAACGACCGCCTCCGCATCTTCAGGCCCGCATCCCTTAAGGTCATCGACGATCCGCTGCTCCGACAAATCCTCCAAAAGCAACACGAATTCACAGGAATCGGAGTCCAGGTCGCTGTAGTACACCTTCGGGGTGGAAAGATTGGAATGTGGAACCACTTCCGCATAAAACTTGGCCTCGGTGACATTGGCTTCGCATACGGATTTCCGTAGTTCCGGGTCCGAAGGATGGAATTTGGCAATGAGGGTCTCTGGCACTCCCAAAACTTGACGATCACACGAGATCCGAAGACGACTCAACCGACTCAACAGTCCCGGCGGCGATGCCGGGGTTTCCACCTCAACGGATACAATCGAACATGACCCCAATATTCCGGCGCAACGCAGCACCTCTGTCAACCAGTCGGGTGTAACCGCCAAAGGCCCATCAGGAATTGACCCAACCTTTTTTCCTGACGCCCCGGAACTCCTGTTCAAGTCCAACCGCCTAAAAGGTGGGGACTACTTGATATAGTGCCCGCCACGCGCTGACTGTCGCCAGCATTGCCCGTAAAACTGCGACACCTGCAACGCACAAGTTGGTTACCACCATTGCACGGATAAGCCACATGAACATCGTCCATTCTTTCATTCGCAGGGCAACGCCCGATCGAGCCACGTTGAACAAGATCTTAAGGCCGACTTATAAATATCGGTCCAGTTTGGGACTCTTAGGCGCCGCACCGGGAACCACCTCAACACGCAAACTCCCATTGGCTCAGAACAAACTACATACCATCATGCCGAATCAAGTTTTCCGACACCCATAGACTTATGCCGTACGAAAACCAGAACAAGCCGTTCCCCGACATGATCAGGTTGCCCTATGGGGAAGACCACATTGAGTTCAGTGCGTCAGGGACACGTGTTGTCGGGATATACACCCCTAATCACCCTGCGCCGGCTGAGGACCCAGCCCGGCTGATCAGGGACGCCCTCGATCATCCTATCGAGTCCCCACCGCTCACAGACATCGCAGCAGGTAAACGCAATGCCCTGATCTTGATCGATGACATCACTCGGGAAACACCTGCGCACATTCTGCTGCCACCGCTAATTGACGACCTTGAATCCGGCGGGATTAAGGCCTCTAACATCACGGTACTTATCGCCCTTGGCACCCATCGCCCTATGAGCAACGACGAAATCATCGCCAAGGTAGGACGTGGTGTACTGGAGCGAGTAGAAGTTCTCCAGCACGACCACCGAACGGCAACTCTCCGCAACTTAGGCGAGACACCAAATCGAACCCCTGTAGAAGTCAACCAGCAACTCTTCGAGTTTGATCTTGTCCTTGGTACGGGCGCGGTCGTACCTCACCACATCGCAGGGTTTTCTGCAGGGGCGAAAATCGTCCAGCCGGGCGTGTCCGGAGCAGCAACCACCGCGGCCACACATATGTTCAGTGCGCGCGCAAAAACACCGCTGCTTGGCCAAATCGAAACACCCGTGCGAAAGGAAATGGAGCTTATTGCAGACCGCTGTGGGATGACACACATACTCAATGTCACATTGAACCCTGACGGCCAGCTAGTAAATGCTCGATTCGGTGCCATGCGACAAACCTTCAGAAAGGCCGTGACAGACGCCCGAAAGATTTATGGAGTTCCCACTGCTCACAACCTCGATGTCGTTGTCGCTAGTTCACACCCATGTGACATCGAATTCTGGCAAGCCCATAAGAGCCTGTACCCATCTGCACTAATGGTGCGGCCTGGAGGCAGCATCATTGTCGTAACGCCATGCCCAGAAGGCGTCACAGTGACGCACCGGGAGTTGTTGAAATATGCTGCCGAACCAGCCGAGGCGATATTGCATCGTTACGAAACCAACCAACTCGACGACCGGGTCGCCGCTTCGCTTGCCGTAGCCTGGGCCAGAGTCCGAGAACAGGCACATGTCATACTCGTGTCGGATGGAATCACAAATGCCGAGGCCCTTGCCCTTGGGTTTGAACGATCACCTACTGTTGAGGAAGCCCTATCGAAGATAGCCGCGACCAGTGCCGGCCAATTAGATATTGGGGTACTGACCCACGCGCCCGACACCTTGCCATTGCTGGATTAACCCATGCCATTTTGGAACATCGTTGCAGATGATTTGACGGGAGCCCTCGACACAGCTCTTCAATTCCAAAAAAGGCGTTGGTCGTGTGTGGTGTCAACCCGACCCGGAACATGGCCAACGCTGAACAGTGACAGTGGCGCAATTGCATTAAGCACCGAAACCCGGCATCTCGACACCAGAACAGCCGCCTCCAAAACCAGAGCAGCCATCCGTGCTGTATGGGCCGAAGAAGATGAGGGCAACCCCCGCCTGTACAAAAAGACCGATTCGCTGTTACGCGGCAATATCGCAGCAGAAATCAAGGCCATTCTGGATGTCGTAGGCAAGCGAAGCATAGTGTTTAGCCCCGCATATCCGGATGGCGACCGCACAACGGTTGACGGCATACACCGCATCGACGGGCAGCCCGTAAATGAAGCTTTTGCCGGGACTGACCCAGTCACACCAGTTCGAGAAGCTCACATCCCAACGTTGTTGACCTCTAACGGGATGCTTACTGTCCGCCACCTCCCCTTAAGCATCGTCCGTGGTCGCAATGAAGCCCTAACAACCGCATTTGTCACCGCACAACAAGATCACATCGACGTAATCGTTCCCGACGCAGCCTCTAACGAAGATCTCCTGTCCATCACCCACGCAATGAACAAGGCCTCCATCACACAGGTTTGCGCAGGTTCCGCAGGATTAGCACAACAACTTGCAGACACCGACAGGAGCTCAAAAACCCTCCCAAGCTGGAATCGCGCAACGCACGTAGCAGCCATCGTAGGCACCCCCAGCCAACACACACGCAACCAGGTCGCGCAGGCCGTTCGGGAAATAAATGCCAAGCTGGTTTCCACAGAACGAAATATCGGGTTAGCTACAGCAATAAGCACTGCTCGAAAAGCATGGGGAAACCGTCGACCCGTAATTTTTGACGCTGTCCTGTCATCCCCATTTGCACGAACTGATCTAGCCGATCACCTCGATTTCATTCAAAACCTTGCAGCCACCCTCAGATCTGAGACAGATGATCTCAACTTCATCCTGACTGGAGGAGATACAGCACAGGCTGCCCTTGAAGGTCTCGGCGTTGAAGCACTAGAGATTGTTGGGGAAATTGACTGGGGAGTTCCAGTTGGGATCGCACGTGAAAGTCCAAGTCACGGTGCCAGCATTGTCACCAAAGGTGGCACCATGGGTGGCCCAACATCCCTTGTCAAAGCCTTCCAACACCTCGGCCATTACCGTGTTATGGAGACCAGCATCGGAGTAACCCATGGATCATGAAGATCGTCCCTTTATTGCGATCACCATGGGAGATCCAGCCGGGGTCGGGCCAGAAATTGTGGCCAAATCTCTGAGCAATCACGCAACACATGCGATATGTCGACCGATCGTGGTCGGCAACAAAACGATCATGAGACGTGCAGCTGGTGAAAGTGCAGCCAAAACCCCCATCCGTTCATTCGACATCACATCATTGGATGATTATGAACACGGCATTAACGTCTACGACCCATGGCAATCCGATCTTTCAGACATGTCGATCGGGGAAATTGGCAAGGTAGCAGGGGAAGCTGCCGCCCAATCTGTCATCGAGGCAACCCGGCTCGCAATGGAAGGGATTGTCGAAGCCATCGTGACCGCCCCCATAAACAAAGCAGCAATCAACGCTGCTGGATATCACTATGCTGGCCACACGGAGTTGCTAGGCCATCTCACTAAATCCCCTGGAGCACGCATGCTGTTAGTTGCCCCAGGGCTACGGGTAATCCACAACAGCACTCATGTATCGCTCCAAGAAGCAATTAGACGGGTGACCCCCAGCAACGTTCTTCATGCCATTCGATTAATGGACGACTCCTTGCAATTACTGGCGACCGAGAAACGCCGAATAGCAGTTTGCGGCCTGAACCCGCACGCTGGGGAAGGTGGACTCTTCGGAAAAGAAGACCAATCCATGATCAGTCCTGCAATCAGGGAAGCACTCGACGAAGGCATAGATGTTTCGGGACCTGAACCTGCTGACACGGTCTTTCATCGAGCACGAAATGGGGACTTTGATGGCGTCGTCGCCATGTACCACGATCAAGGACATGTAGCCGTAAAGGTCGCCGGGTTCTTCGACGGCATCAATGTTTCGGTTGGGCTTCCCATCATAAGAACAAGCGTCGACCATGGGACGGCTTTTGACATCGCCGGCCAAAACATCGCGAGAGCAGATAGTATGTCGCTGGCCATCGAGACCGCCGCTGCCATGGCACAAAACAAACGGGGCACGACTTTCCCCAGGGAGACCTGACCGCGACATGAACCCCGCACTACAACTAGCCCAGCTAATCCTTGCAATAATTCTCATTGCAGCGGTACTAATTCAGGTCAGGAACTCCGGCATGGGTTCAGCTCTAGGCGGTAGCGACAGCTCCTTTTTTAGCGCTCGGCGCGGCATTGACCGTGTAACTTTTAACTTCACCATCTTTATTTCAGTTCTGTTTTTCGTCGTTTCTGCCCTTGCTGCTGTGCTCCAGTGAACTATCGCCCTGTAACGACTCAGGGCAGCGGTCACCGTACGGGCATCTCCTGCACACATTAGAATCCGCCTCCCTCCCTGAGAGCCTCCAGAATGGCTCATAAGATTCACCCTCAATACCGGCGATGATGCTCACCGCACGGTCGGTGAAATCGTCAAGATCCGCACGGTCGTAACAGGCTGGCAACTGCTGAATCACTGGTGGATTGCTACGCACGAGCACATCAACACGAACATCTGGAATAAAGAACGGCGCAGGCAACTGCCCAGGGGCCACCCGAGACCCGGCACGAAACATCGCATACCCGATTGCATAGCAACGCAATTGCAGATCTGTTTCGGGATAGGATTCCGAATACTGAGCGAAAGACGTTTTGTGATCAATCACAACACCATCCTGATCGATAAGATCAACCGTACCCACCACTCGCACCGGTACTCCGGGGATATCGAATCCAAACCGATGCTCAACCAAATGAGGTTTGATCATTGGCGCAACATCCTGAAAATACAGTTGTAGGATTTCTTGACCTGAACTGTACGCACCAGAAAATTCGTCGGCCAACGAGGACTCCGAGGCGCCAACTGGAAGACGCGCATCCCAGACATCCTCATAAATGCGCATCACCTCTTTAAGTTCAAGATCGTGACCGCCATGCCGTTTTTGAATGAAGTTCATTTCGAGCGCACTGTGCACCGCCTGACCGACCACTGACGAAGGCGAATCTACACGTGGAACCTTTTGGATATACCGCATCTGGTACTGAAGAGGACATGTCTCATACGCCCGAAGACGTGTTGGAGAAATCGACGTCAGCTGGTTCGACATGCGAGATTAAATCCTCTATCCATGCACCCGTAATCGGGATATAAAAGCTCAGCCGTGCCAATCTCCTGCAACAATGGTCACCGAACGCCAAAAGACCTGCAAATCGATGATGCCTGACCGCCCACAAGCCTCGGTCGTAATCGCGACGTGGAACGGGCTCCAGCATTTACGGCAATGCCTACCGGCACTAATGAGCCAAACCATCGTGGAATTCGAAACAATCGTGGTCGACAACGGAAGCACGGATGGTTCCAGTGAGTGGATCTCGAGAACCTACCCTCACATCATTCTTGAGCGCCTCGGTAAAAATCATGGCTTTGCAGAAGCTAACAATCTCGGCATCGCTCGAGCACGAGCGGATCTAATTGCCACCCTTAACAACGACACACGCCCTGAACCCGACTGGCTGGAAAACCTTGTGAATGCAGCTACGGCCTTTCCCGACGTGGGCGCATTCGGAAGCCAGGTTGTCCTCGCTACCAACCCCTCAATTTTGGATTCTGCGGGGATTTCTACCGATGTTTTGGGAATCGCCTGGGATCGCGGCAACGCTGACCTGGTGGGATCAGATCACGCAGGAGAGGTTTTCGGAGTCTCAGCTGCCGCCGCGCTATACCGGAAAGAATTACTCAAGGAAACCGGAGGCTTTGACGGCTCGTATTTCGCATACCTTGAGGATGTAGATCTGGCTTGGCGAGCCCGATGGCTCGGATGGAAGGCACGCCATGTGCCGTCAGCCCGTGTCATGCATGCACGCTCCGCCACCGCTGGCGAAGATTCCCCATTCAAGACCTTCCACCTAGGCCGGAACAAAGTCTGGACCATCGCCAAGAATCACCATGGCCCAACACTGTTGGGGTACATACCCCTAGCCATACTCTACGATCTGGGCTCCCTACTCCCAACAATAGCTCGACAGCGCAGCTTGGCTGCCCTTCGCGGACGGCTCGCAGGTATCCGGTCAATTGGCCCAGCGTTGCGAAAACGTCGGCACGTTTCGAGCGCTCGCAAATGTAGCTGGAAAGATCTCAAGCAGTTCGTTGAGAAGCCATCTTGGCCGTGGACTATATGGCGGAGACAGCAACGGCTTCGGCTAACTCAGAAATCAGGGAAGATCCCAAGACCCCCTTGATAGACTCACTCATACGGGGCGTGGCGCAGCCTGGTAGCGCACCTGACTGGGGGTCAGGAGGTCGCCGGTTCGAATCCGGCCGCCCCGACCGCCAGGGCATTTACAGGTATTATGTAAACCTTCCCATAGCGGCAAAGGTACCTGCCACGGCGGGCTGAGAGTCCCCACCCTCACCCACGCGCTATCGTCTACCAAGAGCCTCCCGAAGCCCCGAGACCAAATCTGGATACCTAAATTCATATCCCGCTTCTAGCAGCGCATGTGGGAAAACTCGCTGACTTGACAGCAACATACCTCGAGCCAAATCTCCGAGAACCAAACGCAGGAGTGGAGCGGGGAGACCAAAAAGTACCGGACGGCCTAGAACCTCACCCATCGTCTTAACCAGGGTACGGCAAGTGGGAACATCCGGAGCGGCAGCTATCACCGGGCCTCGCAGGCTGTCGTCAGTAAGCGCCAAGCTGCAAATACTCACTACATCATCGAGTGAAACCCACGGCCAATACTGTCGCCCTGAACCAAACCAGGCCCCAACACCGAGCACGACAGGTAGGCGAAGACGGGTTACAAATGGAGAAGATGCGCTTATGACCGGCGCAAGCCTTGGAATTACAACCCGAATACCAGCGTCTACAGCCGGCCGTGTAGCTGCTTCCCATTCAGCCGCAATACCAGCCAGGAAACCGACTCCTGCAGGACTGTCCTCACCAAGAAGCTCGTCTCCCCGATTACCGTAGTACGAGATACCCGATACAGAAATGAGCACCTCAGGCTTGCTTTCCATAGCGAGCAGAGCGTTCACAAGATTCGTTGTACCTTGAACTCGACTATCACGAATCCTTCGACGCTTGGCCCTCGTCCACCAATAACCGTCAATGGGCTCCCCGGCCAGATGAATAACAGCGTCGACCCCAGCTAACAAATCGGCGTCAATGATCTTCCCATCAGGGTCCCAATTAATCTCCCCAGGATTAGCCGGAGCACGATCTCGAACTAACCTAAGGACCTGATGACCGTCTCGATAAAGCGTCTCTACAAGGGCCGACCCTATAAGGCCTGATGAACCAGTAACCGCAACACGCATCACCTCGCGCACCTCATGGCAACACCTTTCAGGCCGACGACGCACCCTCCTCGTACACATGCGCAGGCGGACGTCGAAGATCCCAGATCAGCCCGGTCCAACTCAGCGCCGTTAGAAAATAATGCGTGACATCAATTTCCCACCAAAAGAACCCATTACGCTCAGACCCCGGGTATCTATGGTGGTTGTTATGCCAACCCTCACCGAGGGTGATCAGTGCCAAAAAGAAGTTGTTACGACTTGTGTCATCGGTAGGAAAACGACGGGACCCCCATATATGAGCCCCGGAATTAATCAGGTATGTCGTGTGCCATAGCAGCACTGTCCCAACAAAAAACCCCCAAACAAACACCTGGAGCCACGTGACGCCCGTGAATGGAAAAACCCGCTCCAGCAACACCCCAAGACCAGCAACAAATCCAGCGAACCCGAAGGTAATCACAATATAGGCACGATCAAGCAAACGAAGCTCAGGAAACCTGGCAAGATCCTTGACTTCCTGCCAACGAGTATCGTTTCGGTTATACGCCAGCAACCAGCCCATGTGCGCCCACCAAAAACCACCGGTCAACGGCGAGTGCACATCTTCAGGGCCGTCAGAGTGGCGATGGTGGTACCGGTGATGGCCAGCCCACCACAACGGGCCCTTCTGGATGGTAGTCGTACCCAACACCGCCATACACGCCTGGAAAACTCGAGTCGTCTCAAAAGTGCGATGAGAAAAATACCGATGATAAAACCCCGTTATAAAAAGCACCCGTAACCAATAAAGACCCAAGCAAGTAACAAGCGCCGGCCAACTCACCCCCACAAAAAAAGCCGCGAACACCGCTAAATGGATAGCAAGAAATCCCCAGTTGTACCGAACGCTCTGCCAGGTCGTGTACGCCTGCTCCACACGAGTCGGGAGTTGAACACCAATCTCGGCGTCCGTGTCATCAACCAATTTCGTCACTCGTTCATTTCCCCCACTATCCAGCGCACCACACAAACAACCTCGCCAGCATCACCCCTCGAGGATGCGCGATAGAAACCCGTGTATCAAGAAGACTTTCCCCCAACACCACACCCTCATGACAACATCCAACATGTTCCTGCTAGCCGTTGTTGTTGTCGAGAAAGATCTACGTCTCACACTGGATATTGTTGGTTAGGAATTAGGCTACACCTCAGTGGCGACGCTCCAAAAGCAGCTGCACGTCCCGGACAACCTGGGCTTCAAAAGCTCCCGAACAAGCAGCAAGATAGAAATCCCACATACGAACAAACCGGTCGTCAAAACCCAGAGCGCGGACCCTGTCCTCACCATTCCAAAATCTCCGCCTCCATTCATCCAGTGTTCTCACGTAGTGAAGACCTATTTCGCGACTCCCTAGCACCACCAAAGCATCCCCGCCACGACGCAGTGATTCTCGAACCTCAATAACCGCAGGAAGAACTCCTCCAGGAAAAATGTACTTGCTTATCCATCCCGAGGCACGCAGGTCGTCCTTTACATGAGCGTCAGGTATTCCGATCGTCTGTAAAAACATCAAACCACCGGGCCGAAGAGCCTTGGTGCACATCCCAAAATAGACATCCCAATATTCGCGGCCTACCGCCTCGAACATCTCTATCGAGACGACCTTGTCGTACTGACCATCAATGTCACGGTAGTCAGAAACAACAATCTCAACATGCTCCTCGAGACCAGCGGCTGCCACACGAGCTGTCGCTAGATCAAACTGGCTGGGCGAGATCGTAAGAGCCACCACATGAACCTTCCGTGTGAGAGCGGCATACATAGCGAAACCACCCCAACCACAGCCAATCTCAAGGACTCTATCGCCCTCGCGTAAATCGAGCACCTGACATATATGCTCGAACTTTTCCCGTTGAGCCTCCCCCAGGTCATCAGCCGAGTCCCAAAGGGCACAGGAATACGCCAAGGAATCATCCAGAAAGACTTCGAAAAACTCGTTCCCCAAGTCGTAGTGCGCATGGATATTTTGAGAACTGCCTTTTCGACTGTTTGGACGGAAGGTATGCCGCACATAGTCAAAAAGTCGGCGCGGCCACGACAGATAAGCGTCAAGCGTCACTTGGTCGCGCGCCTGAAGCATCCGGCTAACAAGTCCCTGCAAGTCTGGACTCGACCAGTGCCCATCAACATAGGCTTCACCCGCACCAGTCGACCCACTTAACAATATGCGACGGAAAACCTTGTCGTCGTGCACATTTACGGTGTCGATCGTGGCTGAAGCCCTATCTCCAACTGTCTCCGTAGTCCCATCCGGCAAATGAAAGTCGATCCGACTATGCCGCCAATTAGCAAGCCGCCCCAGAATTAATGCACGCGACACCCGATTAACCACCGCGTTTACCACGCCACACCTCATAACCACAGCACACGCGTTCTAGTTGGATACGTTCAACGCAACGTAAGAACGATTCTTCTGTGTCTACAATCCAATGCCACCACGCCTAGATTTACCAGACAAGAAAAACATCGACAAGACAGTTCAACAAACTGGCAGACATTCCCTGTCACCAGGCGACATACAAAGGATCTTTACATGGGCGACATGATGCGGATCGCAACTGGACAATTCAACGAGCCGACAACAGAACTCCTGAGTTTCGCTGCCCAGATGGGCGTCAGCGGAATAGTGCTCAACACCCCCCGGCTTCCTGGCGAGGAACGCTGGGAATCACGCGATCTGATTCGCCTTCGAAAACGTGTCGAAGACTTTGGGCTTCGGATCGAGTCGATCGAGAACGTACCAACTCAGTTTTACGATCAGGCCATGCTGGGCACCGAAGAAGCTTGGCACCAGATCAAAAACTACCAGCACACGATACGCAGCCTGGGTGAGGCCGAGATCCCAATCCTGGGATACCACTGGATGCCAAACGGTGTGTGGCGCACCTCGAAAACCACCCCAACCCGAGGGGGCGCCCTCGTTACAGCGTTTGACATGAACAAACTTGTCGACAATCACAACACCCATGACAGCGATTTTGATGCGGATCGTCTCTGGGCAACATATGAAACTTTCACGCACGCAGTTCTACCCGTGGCAGAAGAAAGTGGCGTGCGTCTGGCCCTCCATCCAGACGACCCCCCAATATCACCTCTCGGCGGCGTAGCTCGAATAATGAGCTCTCTTAAGGGCTTTAAAAAAGCGATGGCCATTGCCGACAGCCCCAACAACGGTCTTGACTTCTGTATGGGCTGCTGGTCTGAGATGGGCGAAGACGTAATCAGCACGATTGAACACTTCCTGTCAAAGGACCAGATTTTCTACATGCATTTCCGAGATGTTCAAGGCACTGTGCCTACGTTCAACGAATGCTTTCTCGGAGATGGGAACGTCGATATCGTCGAAGCCATGCGAACCCTCTACAGAGGAGGCTTTACAGGATTCCTCATCGACGACCATGTACCGCACATGACCAACGACACACCTTGGGGACACCGTGGACGAGCCCTTGCTACCGGGCAAATGATGGGCATCCTCGCGGCCCTCGAGGCAGAAAGCTAACGGTCCCTAACCGGAATCTTTTCCACTCGATACGGCAGCGCTCAAATGTTCAAGCCAACCATGGGTTGATCAGCTGACCCGACCACCAGGAACACGCCACAAGTTCGGCTCATTCACCAATGTGCAGTATGGTGCACCCGTCAGCGTCCGCTTGGAACCCCACCATGGCTTCGAATCGTGGCTTGGTTTATCTCGGCCCACATAATGTGGAAGTTCAAACAACCGACTATCCGGAGTTGTCCTTAGGCACCCGGTCATGCCAACACGGGGTAATCCTCAAAGTAGTCGCCACCAACATTTGTGGTAGCGACCAACATATGGTTCGTGGCCGAACCACCGCGCCGTCCGGCCTCGTACTGGGGCACGAAATCACCGGCCAAGTGGTTGAGGCAGGCCAAGATGTTGAGTTCATTTCGGTCGGCGACATCGTTTCGGTGCCTTTCAATATCGCTTGTGGCAGATGTCGAAACTGCAAAGAAGGCAAGACAGGTATTTGCCTACATGTAAACCCGGCCAGACCAGGCGCAGCTTACGGTTACGTCGATATGGGTGGTTGGGTTGGAGGTCAGGCTGAGTACGTTATGGTTCCGTACGCCGACTTCAACCTCCTAAAATTTCCTGACGCCGACCAAGCACTCGAAAAAATACGAGACTTGACACTGCTTTCCGACATCTTTCCTACCGGATTTCATGGTGCGGTTTCCGCAGGTGTCGGACCCGGGTCTATCGTCTACATCGCTGGTGGCGGACCTGTGGGACTGGCTTCAGCAGCCGGCTCCCAACTTCTCGGCGCCGCCCTCGTGATCGTAGGAGACATGATCCCTGAGCGACTGGCTCAAGCTCGAAGCTTTGGCTGTGAGACCGTTGACCTCACCCAAGACGCGACGCTCGCCGAGCAAATCGACCAGATCGTAGGTGAACCAGAGGTTGACAGCGCGGTCGACTGCGTGGGTTTTGAGGCGCGCGGCCACGGATCAGAAAGCAATGTGGAACGCCCTGCAACTGTCCTCAATTCACTGATGGAAGTGACGCGGGCTGGCGGCTCCATCGGCATTCCTGGTCTATACGTAACCGGAGACCCAGGGGGGGTTGATGAAAATGCGAAGGTTGGAAACTTAGGGATTCGAATTGGCCTTGGGTGGGCAAAATCTCACGACTTCACAACCGGCCAGTGCCCTGTCATGCGCTACCACCGCCCATTGATGCAGGCCATCCTTCATGAGAAAACACGTCCAGCGGAGGCGGTGAATGTCACTGTGATCTCACTGGACGAAGCCCCCGAAGGCTACAAGGACTTCGATAAGGGTGCTGCAAAGAAATACGTTATCGATCCGCACGGTATGGTTGCCGTCTAGCTGAGAGGAACCATCATCCAGGACGGACACTGTTATGGTGCACACTGCACCGCTCACTCTGCTTGCCCGACGAAATCTATGCGAGTTGAGTGAGCAGAAAACTACCCAGTGCGTCCAACGTAGCTCTTTGCTTGCGCGATAAAATCAACCCCAACGGTTTCAATAAAGGCATCCGCCAACCGCCGATAGACCGGTCCTACGCTACCGTCACCAATCGAAGATCCATTAAAGCGAGTCGCTGGAATAAGGCAGTAGGGCGTCGAGGTAAAGAATGCTTCGTCAGCCGTTCTCACGTCGTAGGGTTCTAAATTCGACTCCCGCACCGTGAGGCCAAGTTCACCAGCCAGTTCGAGCACCGAATCACGAGTCACCCCTCGTAGCACCCCATGGCCAGGCGCCGTCAGCACCTCACGCTCCTGAACGACAAAAAAATTCGACCCGGTGCCTTCGGTCAGAAAACCATCTTCACCCTGCAAGACCGCCCAGGCATCAGGCCCGTAGGACGCCACCTCGTGATTAGCAACCTGGTAATGGAGTCGTGAACGACTCTTGAGCTTTGGATCGAGCAACCGAGAAGGGATGGCACGCTGACGAGGCACAACCGCATGCAGCCCATCATCAAACCATGCGGCAGCATCGCCAAGCATCCCCACGAGAGGGTATCCATAAATCACAATTGTCGGCCCCTGGCGAATCCCTGCATCTCGATATCGACCGAATGTCCCAGAGGAAACCTGATGAACAATCAGAAAATCAACATCCGGTTCGTAAAGATCCTGGTTCCTCTCAATGAGCTCCCGGGTTAATGCCCCAAGCTCATTCATCGAGCAGCCGGCATCGACACCCGCACCCGCCAGTGAGGCTTCCAAGCGCGCCAGGTGCGCATCCAGACGATAGGGCTCATGCTGAAACGTACGAGTCGTCTCGAACAAGGCGTCGCCCCAGATTAGGGACGAATCAAAAATAGACACTGCGGCATCTCGCTCTGGAACCCAATCCCCATTGAGATACACCACTCGTCCAGAGGGCACATCCTTACCATCAGTCATGACGACTGCCGCCGGTCATACTCGTCCTGCACAACTTGCAGTGCCCGCAAGCCCGGTAATACATCAGCAATGGTTGGATCAGGGTCTCGACCGTCTGCAATGGCATCAAAAAACTCTCGGTCCTGTGCCGTAATAACCGAATGGGGGACCACCTCGGTCATCCCCGCATCCATAATCACCCCGTCCTTACCGACAAGCGTGCCTGTCGCGTAATTCGCATGGATAGTGTCTTCTTCGCCAATGAAAATAGCGTCGTCCAAGGGTTGATGGGTGTTATACGAGAGCGTAATGGTGCCCACCACCCCATCAGCCGTTTCAAGGGCCAACGCAATGTCCATGGGTATGCCCAAATGATGATGGGGTGGCCCAAGCCGTGAAGAAATCTCTACCTCCGTAACCCCAAGCACCCACATCCAAGCATCAATCGCATGACCACCGTGGTGCCAGATCAGGTTATCGGTCCAACTCCGTTCGTAACCCACCCAGTTCACATTCTTCCGCCGAATAAAGCCATAGCGCTGCGCCACCTGATGGACGGTGAGAGCTCCATCGGAAATTAAAGCCCGCAAGTGCTGCATGGCAGGATGAAAACGGCGCGTGTGCGCAGCCATCACGGGTACACCAGCAACGCGTTGCGCCGATTCAATAGCTAGTGCGTCACGAAGAGATGTAGCGACTGGAATTTCGAGAAGTGTTGGCAAGCGGCGCCCAAGCGACGACTCTGCGTGCCGGCGATGAAAATCACTCGGCGAAGTAATTACAACGGCGTCAACCGCGGGATCATCCAGCGCTGCATCCAGATCGATGCCGTGAGAAGAAAATCCAGTCTCTCCGGCAAATTCCGCGACCTGTGCCGCACGACGACCGACTACGGAATATAACGAGTGCCCAAGTTCTCGAATCGCTCGGGCGTGGAATCCTGCAATACTTCCCGAACCAACCATCAAAACATTCATATACGTCGGGTCACTTGTCGCAACAGATTCGTCCTTACTCTAGGATGAACCATTCGATACACACTAAGCGTACCGTGCCGACTGAACTATCTGTCTGGGCTTACCCATGGGACATTGCAGACGAAGGTGCTGCAACCGCCCTTGACTGGTTAAAGCAACACCACTTCTCTGCCATTGATCTGTGCCCGAATTACCACGCCATAGCCACTTATTCCGCGAGAAATCCCCACCGAACCCAGTTTTATTCGGAACAAGGGTCCGTGTACTTCCATCCTCAACTGCCTCGATACGGAAGAATCCGTCCCAAAGTGCACGACGAATCTGCGGTCCTCGACGTGTACGGAGAAGTGGCAACCGCCGCCAGCAACCGTGACATGCGACTGAACGCATGGGTCATCGGAATGTTCCAACCATGGATCGCTCGAACGTATCCGGACACAGCCATCGAAAACGCTTTTGGCGACCGAAGCTATGCCGCCACCTGCCCAGCCCATCCCGATGTCCGAGCCTACTTGTCGAATTTGCTCTGTGATTTGTGCGACCAGTTCCCCATTGACAACATCACCCTTGAAAATGTCGGCTACCCTGAATTCACGTACGGTTGGGTACGACCACGAATCCTTGTATACATGTCTCCATGGGCAAGTTTTCTTTCGGGTTTATGTTTTAACGAGCATTCCATGTCAGCCGCTCGAGCACATGGCGTGGACCCTGAACACATCCGAGGAATTGTTGCCCGAGAATTGCGGGATTATCTAAACCATCCCTTGATGCCAGGTGCAGACGATCCGCCGATAAGCGAACTAGTAGCCGAACGCTGCGACCATAACGAAGACTTCCGTGGCTACCTTGAAGCTAGGGACCAAGCTGCGGCAGGAACCGTCAAGACTGTGCGACACGCCCTTCGGGGACATAACGTAAGACTAGGCATCAGTGGAGCATCCCCGGGCTGGGCTATGGACGGCCTACGGCTTCAAGATCTTCTGCACACCATCAACGCCCTGATGATCGCCGATCCAACCGACGAAGCAGAAACTGCCAACAAGCAGATTCAAACGGTGCGCGCTGCTAGCACCGATATTCAGATAACAATTAACCAGACGGCCCACTACGACACCGACCCGCACGGCCCAGGCTTCGTAGCTCGTGCGGACCGAATCGCCAGCATCCATCCAGACCGCGTCATGGTTTACAACTTTGGACTGGTACCGGCCGCCACGTTAGCCCACACCGGATCAATTTTGCATGAACGACTCAACTGACTTACCCCATATCGATTGGAGGAAAACCTGATGGCCCAATATGTCTCTGTTCGGTTCTACAAGCTAACGGCTGAGGCCGACCACAAGGCTTTTGAACAGGCCTTTCACTCGTTCGCTCCGGCCCTGGGTGTCGAACGGGTAATGCTGCTACGCGGCCTCTCCCCAAACATGCTCGGGCTGGCACCAAGCCAATTCGACTACGGGAGCATCCATATCTATGCCAGCCTTGAGGAGGCAAGCTATACCGTTAAAACTGCTACCGATCTTTTGACGGCCGATGAGGTGCCAACCGCGTTAAAACCGTTCCTTGAGTTCTGGCGCACCGTGCATGCTGCACCACTGGAAGAAAACGTTGTCAATGGATTCGAGCTTCTTAGCGACAAGCCCTGATTCACCGCATCCAGTTGAGCAAGGCGCTAAACCTAGATATACGCGAGCATCCCGTCCGCTTTTGTCGGGCGACCTCGTCGCCACGCGACATACGGATATTTTTCAAGAATCCCTTCCGTGAGAGCCACCCCTAAGCCGGGGCGATCTGGAATACATGCGTAGCCGTCCTGCAGACGAATTGGGGCATCCAGCACTTCCGCTCGGACGCCAGCATCATCGACCTGGTATTCGAGGATTAGAAAATTGGGAGCAGTGGCCGCAAAGTGCACATTAACCGCTGTAGCTAAAGGCCCGAGCGGATTGTGGGGAGCAACAGACACATAATGAGCTTCTGCCATTGCTGCAATTTTTTTCATTTCGGTTAGCCCACCCGTCACACAGACATCCGGTTGGATAATGTCGGCACCACCGGTAGCCAGAAGCTGCTGAAACTCAAACTTGGTATACAAGCATTCCCCCGTGGCAATCGGAATGGGTGACTTTCGAGCAACCTTTGCTAACGGTTCGAATTGTTCTGGCCGCACCGGCTCTTCGAAAAACATGGGTCGATACGCCTTGATTCGCTCGGCCATCTCAAGTGCGCACGCTGGTTCAAAAATCTTGGCGTGTGGATCAACACCGATATCGATTTCATCACCCACGGCATCCCGAACCGCAGCCATCCGAGCCTCCGCGTCATCAAGATGATGTGCCCACGGCTCAGCATCCCGCCCCCCAGCAACCGGGCTGATTTTCAAGGCCGTGAAGCCATAGGTTTCGATGAGCCGTTTCGCGTGTTGGCCTAGCGCTTCCGGCGTGTCACCACGTGCTGACTGGTATACCCGAATACGGTCACGAACTTTGCCACCGAGCAACTGGTAGACGGGGACGTCCAGCGCCTTCCCCTTGATATCCCACAACGCTTGATCAATGCCACTAATTGCGGAAGTGATGACAGAGCCCGTCGGGAAACGACTCCCAGCATATAGTTCGTGCCAAATGCGCTCACCGTCGAACGGATCGAAGCCAAGCAGCCACTCTTCAAAATATCGAACCGTCTCGGCAACAGCCTTGTCGGGACCAACCGGATAGGCTTCACCGATACCGGTTACATCGGCATCCGTTCCCACTTGCACAATGGGCCAGTTCCGGCTGCCGTCATTAATAAAACTACAAGTCACACTCGTGATTCGCATATCGCACCCCTCCGATGCAACCGACCGCATGGGAGCCTACCGCGTACTGGCGAATTCCCTCGGAAACACCGCACCGGTATCCTCACGGGACCTCTCACCACGCAGGTTGCTTCGCATGATCGATTTTTCCAGATCATTTCTAACCTGGACCCACCATCCGTTCTCGCCCGACCCCATCTACAAGTATCCAGGAGGGCTGTTGGCTGACCGAGGAGACGTCATCAGTGTTCGACTAAAAGCCGACGCCCGCCTTGAAGTCCGTCCGGACCACGGCACTCCCTTTACCTGCTACGTCATCGCTCCCTGTCGGACCGAATACACCATCGTCACTGAAAACCTGTTTCAAATTCCGAGCGGTGAATTTAGAGGGGTCTACTCGGATTCGATCCGGATCCCGATCGCCAAACGACCCTCTACCGAGAAGGAGCACGTGCATCGAAGCCCTATTTCCGAAGGATTTGCCGGATTCGCAATCGACATCCATCACTTCCAAGCATCTGACCCCGTACTAACCGCCTCTGACGTCATCACGGCAACAAAAGACGCTGCGCTTATGAACGCAACCTGTGTCTACCGAGAAGAAGACCTGGGCCTCACCATCACGGTCGAGTTCCCTATTGAATTGATTAATTACGACGAAAGCAACGAGACCTTCCAAGTCTGCACAGAACCATTGATCCTGCCTGACCTCACAACGTGGGACGGCACAGGTCTCGACCGCGTGTTCTTGACCGCGGTAGCGTTCAGCACGTTCGACCAAGCCGAATTTATCCTCCGCCGTGAAATCAATGCTGATGAGCGTGAACTACCTTGGTACCACGAGGTCCGCGGACGCGACCGACACGAAGTCCACAAGGGTGCGACGGCCTCAACCCAACACCGTCTCCAGCGGCCTTTACCGTTGGTATTCAACGAGGTCTGGACCCAAAAGACCGACATCACAATCACCCGGGCATCTGGCGCCAGCTAACAAATCCGGGCACACTCATAGCATGTTACGGCCACCAAAGGTGGCGTAGATCGTGGGAACACGCTGTGGCAGACCAAATTCGCGTCGCGTTAATAATCGAACCAACAGGCAATCATCTGAACTCGCAATACGGAGCGCTCAAGAATCCGGAAGTGGGCGAAGTCGCAATTCTTGATCCTACCGGTGAGACATTGGCGGCCGCGAGTGAAGCGGTTGGCGACCGCGTCACTGCTACCTACACAAGTCCTGAGCAGTTGTTCAACGAGTTCAAGCCCGCCGCTACCCTGGTCACAATGGAGGCTTGGCGGATGCCTCACATGATTGAGACATCACTCGAAGCTGGGTGTCACGTATGGCACGAGAAACCAGGATTCGTAGACATTGAAGACTATCGGCGACTTTATCGCAAGGCGCAGGAATCCAACCTTAATCTGACAATTGCTTACACGACGCGCCAGCGACCCATCGTGCAGCAAGCACGACAAATTGTTCAGGAAGGATTACTGGGAGATCTGTTTGCGTGCCAGGCGTGGTTCGTGGCCGATCATGACCGCACACACGACTGGGAAACGTTGCAGGGTGGATGGGTCTTCGACAAGGCTCGCGCTGGCGGAGGCAACCTGACATTCCTCGGCTGCCACTACCTCGATCTCATGCGATACGTTACAGGGGATGACTTTGTTTCGGTAAGCGCGCTGACACGTGTCGTTGGTGGGGAACCCCTGCCAGTTGAAGACGCAGCCGCCGTAACGCTCGAGTTTTCGAAGGGAATGATCGGAAACTTGAACTGCGGCTACTACACGAGCAAGTCTGAATATGGCTCCGGTAGACATTTTGGGTTTTTACTATGGGGTCGTGACGGTTGGCTGCGCTTTAACCCCCAAGGCTCGCGACGCGGAGACCCATTGGAATGGATGTCCCACACCGGCGTCCATGCCGGTGCACCACATAAATCATGGACGTTCGATGCTGAAGCGGCGACCCAAAACGAGTACGACCTCACGACAAGTGCCTTCTTTCAGGCCTGTCTTGATGGCACACCACCTCCGTTAGAAAACGAAGCCGGGATGTGGGTTAACGAAGCTATCCAAGCAGCGTATCGAGCAAACGAGACCGGGCAACGTCAGCCTGTCGCGATTCCTGCAGCTCGGCGCTAACCATGACCGGGCAGCGCATTCAGCCTTAAGGCCCAGTGTAAATCGCCTTCGGATCGAGAACGGAAAGATCACCACGTTCGAGTTCGAGCGTAGCGCCGTATTGCAGTGACGTCACCGAGCCACCCTGCTGGAGAAAATAATTGGGGTCCTCAGCCAACTTACCAGCCGCAAAGCCACGCATTTTGTCACCGGGAACCAGCCGTCCGACCGCATTCGCGACAGGACCAGCCTTAACGATCCCCGCATCTTCCATAGCCTGACCCAGTCGATTGAAATCGTAGCCCGGATAACCTGTAGCTCTCGGATAAACGGTGCTTGCAAGAGTTGTGCGAACCCCATCCTCATTCAAATATTCCCGTTGTATCGATTGAACACTTCGGTGCCGAAGCCCAAATTCGATCTCCAGCACGTGAACTGCGGTGAAGCTTTGATATGTCACCCCTAGCAACAAAAACTTCCCGCCGAGCTGAATCACCTTCGCCAGCGGACTTTCCGAATCCCACGCCGATTCCCCGTAACTTGCAAAGAGTTCAGGGGCCAAAGGGCCAATAACGCTAACGCTATGAGAGGCATGCACGCTCCGCCGTCGACCAGCCCGCCGGCGAATCTCTTCAGAGACTGCTCCCATCTCCGACGGTGTCTTGAGCACATCAAAGACGAACGAAGCAGATCCAACTGATCCAAAGGTGAATGAGGGGCCAACAAGCGTTCCCGAAGGACCGAGTACATCAAGAACAGCATCCACCACCGTCTGTGCACCGTCGTTAACCATACCGAGACTTCGCAACGAACTGTGCACCATCACCAAGTCGCCTGCGTTTACACCTAAACGTCGAAGATCAGCCGTCAACGAGGTCTTCCCTGCTGCCATACAACGGTGCCCCAAGAATCGCTTCACATGCGAGGATACGGGTTATCCAAACGTCTATCGGTAAATCTACATGCGTGTCGAACCCCCCGTGCGTTGCGCGGTCGTCGGAACCAAGAACATCGCAGGCAAGCACATCCCCGTCCTACAGGCGCTGCCCGAGAGCACCGTCGTAGCACTCTGCGACATTGATGCTCAGGCGGTCAGCACTGCCGCCCACGAGTTCGGTGTGGACAAAACATTCACGAGTGTAGAAAGCCTTCAGGCATGGGGGCAGTACGACGCTGTTTATGTACTCGTGAGCGTGCTCGCAGTCGCTGATATTGCCGAACTATTCCTGCGGGCCGGCACTCCAACTTTCATCGAGAAACCACCAGGCCTCTACACCGTCGACACAGAACGTCTGGCCGCCGTCGCCAATGAAACGGGGACGATGGCAACTGTCGGACTTAATCGAAGGTTTTATTCAAACACGATGGCAGGCCGTGACGCCTTGCTGGAAACCGGCGAGGTCGTGTCAGTCACCGTCCATGCAGATGAAGATGTCGGACCCAAATGGGACGACCCTCGTTTCCCTCCCGAAGTCGCTGCCCGGTGGGTGTATGCCAACAGCATTCATGCACTCGACTTGATTCGCTACTTCGGCGGTGACATCGCCCAAGTTTCGGCGGTCCAACGCAAGGTAGGACTGCCAGTTCCTGACTCCTTCAGTGCCATCATCGATTTCGAGTCCGGGGCCATCGGACGCGCCCTAGCTGATCACTTTGCGCAGAGAGGTGGTCATCGCTACCAAGTACGGACCGCAACGGCGACGCTGACCTCCGGGCATACGCTAGAAGATTCTTGCACGCTTACCCGGCGAAACCGTGAACCGGTCCAGTTCAGCCTGACGGGGCTCGATCGCCGGCTCAAGCCTGGATTCCCGGGAGAATCCAAGGCTTTTCTTCGCGCCGTACAAACTGGAAATCCTGTGGAGTTCCCTTCCCCCACGCTTGTAGATGCGGTGAAAACAATGCAAATGCTAGATGCGATCACCGGCGCCAACGAATGGTCACCAAAAAGTAATCCAGTGAGCCAACAACCATCATAAAGCCATCATCAACTGAGATGCCCGATGCATTTATACATTGACGAGACCCATCCCAATCACCGCCGTGAGTACACCAACGCCAGCGGTCCGCCCATGACGCTCGCGCCAATACAACATCCCAGCAGCGGTGGTTAATAGCATGGCCGCCGACGTTTGGATCGGAAACACAATCGTTCCAGGCAACACGTCGAGAGCCGCCACCAGAAATGTGAGTTGGACAACATTGGCAGTTCCCATAATCGCGCCAATAACCCAAGGCCTCGCGGTCGAGGCCCCGCCCATGCGCTGAGAAAGATCTGGTTGCAATCGATACCTGCACATATAAATCCCAACGGCAACCGGAACCGATGCCACGAACGCGACGCACACGAACATCGGCGCGTGACTGGGCTCAGACAATTCATTGAACGCCTTTGACGCAGCTATTCCAGCACCAGTAAATACAAGCAGACCAATGATGGATGGCCAGTACCAGCCGGACCTTTCCCCACGGACTACCGTCCGCGATCCCGCAAGTAAGGGGATAGAAACGAGCAGTAGTGTGAGCCCCATGATGGCGATCGGACCCGGCCGTTCCCCAAACACTACAATCGAAACGGCCGTAGGAATCACCACAGACAGGCGAAGCAGGATAAACGTCACGCCCACGCCTGAACGCATAAGCAACCAGTACACACCCACCATGGTTCCGGCGTATTGGATGCCCTGAACCGCACCAAAAATCAATGTTGCCTGGTCGATCTCCAACGAACCGCTGAGGACAGCCCATATCGTGGCTACCACGGCAGCTAACACGTAGTTAACGGTCGCAATGAAGAAATAGTCATATCGGCCGGCCTGCGCCACACGTGTAGATAGCGCAAACACCACATTGAGCAAGACATGCAGGGTCAGGAAAATCATAGGAAGCACTCATGGTCGAGGCTCATACCTGTACTCCGCAAATCAACTATCGGCGCTGACCGAAGAAACACCACGTGCTTACAATGCCCAGACTAGGTGCGCCATGGCGCATCAACACCAATCGGAACCAATCGGAGTCCCCCATGGCGATCTACCTGAACGAGTCTGATGTAGAGCATCTTGCTGACATGGAACTTGCCCTTGCGGCTGTCGAATCCTCGTTGGTTCGGCAAGGCCAAGGAACATCCAGCAATGTTGGGCGGCGACGGGCACAAATCAACAGCGGAGCTCTCAACCTCATGGGCGCCGCTGATGAGAGCCTCGGTGTCGCAGGTGCCAAAGTCTATAGCACCTTCCAGGGCGGAACCGCACGCTTCGTCGTGGTGCTCTTCGACATCCGGACGGGAGCTCTTCAAGCCATCATTGAAGCCGGTCGCCTTGGAGAACTCCGGACAGGTGCTGCGACCGGTGTAGCTGCAAAGTATCTAGCTCGCGAAGATTCGTCCGTCGTCGGCCTGATCGGCACTGGTCGACAAGCCCGAACCCAGCTACTCGCGCTCCACCATGTACGGCCACTATCCGAGGTGCACGTGTGGTCTCGAACCCCCTCAAATGTTGAGACATTCGTCAAAACCATGCACCCACAACTCGCCGTGTCCATCCACCAAGCAAGCACCCCTACAGAGGCCATCCGAAATACAGATCTTGTGGTGACCGCGACATCTGCTGTCACGCCAGTGATCGATGCCAGTGACTTGGCGCACGGAATGCACGTAACGGCGATGGGCTCCAACAATCCGCGCAACACAGAGCTAAGCCCCGACACCATCCAGGCCGTTGACCGGATATTTGTTGACGATCTGGACGGCGCTCACGTGGAATGCGGTGACCTAATATCCGCCGCACAAGCCGGCAAGTTCCAATGGGGCCAAGCGACCGAGCTTGGCCGCGTCGTGGCCGGTGAGATGGAGGGCCGAACCGAACCTGACCAGATCACCCTCTTTGAATCCCAGGGAATAGCCCTATGGGACATCGCGCTCGGACACGCCGTTGTCCAGCAAGCCAAGAGAGAGAAGTGTGGCACCCCAATTGGCTAGCGTGCCGACATGCGAATCGGAGTGCATCCAGGTTCTCGCAAAATACAACGAGGCACCGAACCCTCAATGGACAGACACGCGTTACCAGGAAAGATGTGGCCTCTGACCGATTTCACCCAATTCTCGACTGCAGGGATGTTTTTAAGTCACCCATATCGGCAGCAAGAGCCTTGAGACGAGCTACCCCATAGTCGCCATTGACCGTAGCTTCAACTTCCTTCAAAACCGGCTCGACCTGTCGCCATTTGGCAAGACCCTGTTCGGTAATCGTTATCCGGAAGGAACGTCGGTCATCAGAATCCACAGTAACTAAAACACTCTCATCTCCCATCAGTCGCTTAATCAGCGAGGATGTCGCGGCAGGACTACGCCCCAATTCCTCGGCCAATTCTGAAGGCGTGACGGAATTCTCTGCCATGGCAACAAATTGCAGCGCCCGCGCCAATGGCAGCGAGACGCCTATCTTTTGAAACGCAGAATTTATTTGGTCTGAAACCTGATGCGCCTGCACTAACAGGTTGTGCAGCACTGAGTTTCCAACCAGATCACTTTCTTCTCTATGTTCAGAACGCGTGGAAATGCCTTCACCTCTCTTCATATTGACGGCACGGATAGGAAAGAACGAGGCCACTATAGATAGAGGTGACACTCGACCTTGTGATTTCGTTCACAAAGAACTTTTGGAGAATTATACGCATCAGGAATCGGTACGCCATCACGCGAGCAGAATGGATCGCCAACAAAAACTATTCCTCAGACACAGGAGATCATCTGCCCACCTTTTACACTGGAAACACCTAACAAGAGGAGGCCTCATCGACACATGAAAGATGCACCGCTTGATCGAAAAGATATTGAACATTTACTCCCCCACCGGGATCCCTTCCTCTTCATCGACCGGATTATCGAGGTTGAATACGGACAACGTGCGGTCGGAATAATGGAAGATGCCGGGGCTTATGAAGACACCGTGCTTCGAGGCCACTTCCCAAGGTTCCCTGTGCTTCCTGGGGCCATCATCGTAGAAGCACTGGCCGAGGTTGGAGGGATCGCCGCCCTTGGAATGCCCGAAAACATCGGAAAAATCGCGATGCTAACAGGACTGGACCGCTGGAAATTCCGACGCCCCGCACGTCCGGGACACACCTTGCGCCTCGAGGCCGAACTGCTCAGATACAGAGGAAATTTCGGCAGGGCCAAAGCCCATGCCAGCATCGACGGCGATCTTTGTGCTGAAGGTGAAATCAGCTTCGCGATTATCGACAGGCCAGAAGAAATGTAGTTTCACTAAGTAGAAGCTTGGGCCAAAATTCCTCACGATTCGCTAATCGGAATCGTGATTTAGCGTAGGCTCAATAGCCTTACCTACCTCCAAGCTGCAGGTGCCCCGATGACTTGGGCACAGATTTCTGAAAGCGTGCACCGATGGCGCGACACCTGCCATGTGTACGCCATCGTCCGCGGCACACATTGCCTGCTTATTGATGCCGGTTCTGGTCACGTGCTCGACCATCTGGAGGAGATTGGCGTTACCTCAGTTGATTGGGTTCTACACACCCACCACCATCGGGATCAATGCTGGGGAACCAACAAACTCCGGGCGGCTGGCGCTAAGGTCGCTGTCCCAGAGCACGAACACCACCTCTTTGACAACGCCGAATTGTTCTGGCAGCACAAACGACTGTACGACAACTACAACGACCGAAGCACGTTTAACACAGTCGGACAAAACATCGCAGTGGATTGTGATCTGGAAGACTACGAAAGTTTCACATGGGAAGACATCGAGTTTTTTGTTCTTCCTGCTAAGGGACATACCCACGGCAGCAGTACGTTGGTCACAACCATTGACGGCATCCGTCTCGCCTTTACCGGAGACCTTTTAGCTCAGGGTGGAACCCTCCACGAATACCACAGCCTTGAATACAACTATGGTGACCGCCAGGGTGCCCTGTTCACGCTACAGTCGTGCCAAGCCCTACGTCGAGAATCACCTGATTTAGCCCTCCCTTCCCACGGCGAAGTGATCACAGATCCGTCCGGCGACTGCGCAAGGCTTGAGTCCCGACTGATGGACCTGGCCCACCTTGGTGCGGGTGTGCTCATGATGGGCAACAACAGCATTACACCGCACGGACTCCACATCCTGCCCGAACCACGATTCATTCAGGTATCCCGACATTTGCTCTGGGGCGGCCCACACACCTGTTCCAATTTTTACGTGTTGCTCAGCCAATCAGGCGCCGCCTGTTTCATTGATTATGGACATTCATTTAGCGCACACATGGCTACTGGAGGCGAACGAGAAGACGGTGACCGTATGCGCTTCATCGTGCACCACCTAGATGAGCTACGTGAACGATGGGGGGTCACGTCAATCGACACCGTCCTGATCACCCACATCCACGACGACCACACCGCCGGTGTGCCCTACCTTCAACGTCACGAAGGCACCGAAGCATGGGCACTCGACGAGGTCGCCCAGGTCCTGGAAGATCCAGCCGCCTGGGTAAGCACGCCCTGCACACTGGCCACCCCTATACCGATCAGTCGTCATTTCTCAGATGGTGACCACTTCCAATGGAAGGAATACGCTTTCGAGATCTGGCATGCCCCCGGGCAGACCGAGTTCCATTCTGTGTTTGCGGCAACTATTGATGGAAAAAAGGTCGCCTTTACGGGAGATAATATTTTCCTTGCTGAAGCGCCAGACCAAACCGGGGGAATCGAACCCCGCATTTACCAGACCACAGTCCTCAGAAACAGCTACCAGCTCGCGATGCATCAAAAATGTGCAGATGTGATGGACGAAATAGCTCCGGACCTCGTGTGCCCTGGACACCGCCAATTGATTCCTTGGGACCCGTCGAAAAGCGTCGAGTATCGTGACTTCATCAACCGCCAGGAGCGTATCGTCCGATCCCTAGTTGGCGAACCTGCCGAAGATCGGGTCGACCTCTTCTGGGCTCGCTTAAGACCGTACCTGACATCCGCCATCCCCGGGGAACACCTCACATATCGACTCATGCTCCGAAACAACCATGAGCGCCACGTCCGGCTAAGCGCCCGGCTGCTTTGGTCTGACAACTCCGACGCCACCGAGTTGATGACCCTTGATCTCACCGAGGCCGACCGTGGGGACTTGATTTTTGATGTTTCGGTTCCAGCCGGTCTTCAGGGCCGTCAGTTGCTCACCGCGGAGATCCTCGTCGATGGAATATCACGTGGCCCGGTGACAGAGGCTGTTTTGGAAATCCAAAACTAAGCAACCAAAACCCTCAAGCGTCTCACGTCGCTAGAATAGAGTTGCCCCTCGATAACTACTGAAGGCATCACAAGTGGCTCGCGTCCTCATCACTGCAAAGATCTTCGAATCTCGACCTGTAGAAGAAGCCCTGACCATTGTCAGAGAAGCTGGCCATGAAATTGAGATCGCAACGATCGACAGCGCCTATCTGACCAAGCCAGAGCTTCACGCTCAGCTTCCGGGAATCTCTGCGGTCATGGCCAGCAGCGAGAAATACTCAAGAGAGACGTTTGAACAGTTCCCCCAACTCCAAGTTATCTCTCGGCTCGGCGTTGGCTTTGATGCAATAGATCTCGAAGCAGCCCGTGACCACGAAATCCCCGTAATGATCACTGCCGGAACTAATGACACCACCGTCGCCGAATCAACGGTCGCATTGATGCTAGCGTTGGCCAGAGAACTTGGCACCTATTTCAAACAAGCATCAACCGGCGACTGGACACGGCCAGCAACGACCGAACTCTGCAACAAGACTGTCGGCCTTCTGGGCCTCGGGCGCGTCGGTCGATCCGTCGTCCGACGCCTAAATGGATTTGAAGTAAATTTTGTCGCGTCAGAACCATTCCCAGATCTCGAATTCGCGGAATCCTTCAACGTAGACTTGGTTGAACCGCACGATGTTTTCCGTCGGGCCGACTTCCTCTCCTTACATACACCGCTGACTGAAGACACCCAGAGCATCGTTAATGAAGACTCCCTAGGACTCATGCGGCCAGGCGCCTTCCTCGTCAACACCGCCCGTGGAGGACTGGTTGACGAAGCTGCACTCCGCAGTGCCCTGGACTCTGGCCACCTGGCTGGGGCTGCCCTCGATGTACGGACCGTGGAACCACCACAGCCTGGGGATGAACTGGCAGGTCATCCACGGATCCTCCCAACCCCGCATATGGCCGGGGTATCAACGGAATCGGTTGAACGCATGGCCATTGCCGCAGCCAACAACCTCGTGGCGGCTCTACGGGGTGACTGGGACCGGGACATGGTGGTCAACGGGGTTTACGCAGAATGAGAGTCATGCACGGATGACTGCATCGCACGTGCACTCTCATCGGCACGCTGATGCCCATCCGGATCCACCGCCAAAACGACGTCGATCCTTTGCCTTCGATATGGACGGCGTACTCTATCGAGAAGGTGAGTTGATCGATGGTGCCATTGAAGCAGTCACGTCAGTCCGAGCCCTAAACCTTCCAGTGTTTTTCGTCACCAACAACTCCCGTGAAACCCCCGAACAGATCGCGGTAAAGCTCCAGCAGCTTGGTGTTGACGCCGGCCCCGAGGAGATCGTGTCTGCAGTGGTCGCCACGGTCGAATACCTTCGGAACCTCCCGGATAAACCCGAACCGGTGCTGGTTATCGGTGGAGACGAGTTAGCTGAACAAATCGCAGGCGCCGGTTTTAAAGTCGCTTCGTTTGATGACAACGACCAAATTGATCTTGTCGTCGCAGGTGTTGACTTCAACCTGACTTATCCACGTTTGACCCGGGCAGTTCAAGCGCTGGTGAACGACGGAGCCGAATACATTGCCGTGAACCAGGATCCCCTGTACCCCACGGTGACCGGTCTGGCACCAGGAGCAGGCGCTATTACAGCCGCCCTCACCGCATCATCTGGCATAGTTCCGACAGTCATCGGAAAGCCATCACCTCATCTCTTTAACGTAGTGTTGGAACGAAGCCAAACATCTGCACAAGACCTGGTAGTCATCGGTGATATGTTGCAATCAGACATCGCAGGAGCCACCAACATTGGAGCGACAGCAATCCTCGTGTTAACCGGAACCACATCACGGGCCGAAGCTGAAGCAGCAACCGGAAATCTTCGTCCAAACATCATTATCGATAGTCTCTGGGACCTTCCCTTGGACCAACTACTCTCTTCATAGGGGCTACCGTGGCGTTTAAAAATCTTCGTGAATTCATCGCACTACTAGAGTCCAGAGACCAGGTGAGGCGCGTCAAAGTAGAAGTCGACCCTCACCTGGAAATCACAGAAATCGCGGATCGGGTAATGAAGGCAGATGGTCCAGCCCTAATATTCGAAAATGTCCGGGGCAGTAATTTCCCGCTCGCGATTAACCTGCTCGGATCACCTAACCGAATGGCATGGGCTCTGGGCATGGACGAGTGGTCGGACCTGGAGCATCGCCTTGATGAGTTACTGGCCATGGCAATGGGCCCACCCCCCAAAAGCCTTTTCGGGAAACTTCAGGTCCTCGGCGAGATCATTAAAGTTGGACGCATTGGACCAAAACTAATATCGCAGGCCCCGGTGCAGGAATGGATGGACACCACGTCCCCTAGCCTCGATGACCTGCCGATCCCGACTTGTTGGCCGCTGGACGGCGGCCCGTACATAACCCTTCCGCTTGTACTGACACATGATCCCGTCACGAAGAAGCGAAATGTAGGCCTTTACCGATTGCAAAAGTTTGATTCCCGAACACTTGGCATGCATTGGCAACTCCATAAGGGCGGGGCCGAACATTGGCGTCGCAACGACGAGCAAAGTCGTCGTATGGAGGTTGCAATTGCGATCGGTGCTGACCCCACCCTGATGTATGCCGCCAGCGCCCCCTTGCCACCGGACATTGATGAGATGGTCTTTGCGGGGTTCCTACGTGGGCAGCCAGTTGAAACCGTCAAGGCCAAAACAGTAGATATCCACGTCCCAGCCCATGCTGAAATCGTTCTCGAAGGCTGGGTCGATCCCGCCGAATCTCGTCTTGAAGGCCCGTTTGGCGACCACGTCGGTTATTACTCACTCGCCGAGCCCTACCCGGTATTTCATTTAACTGCGGTGACGCGACGACGTGACCCCATCTATGTATCCACTATCGTGGGTCGCCCACCAATGGAGGACGCCTGGATTGGCAAAGCAACCGAACGTCTCTTCCTACCACTAGTCAGACTCTTCATCCCTGAGGTTGTCGACATGAATCTTCCGGTGCACGGCGTTTTCCACAACTTCGCGATTCTTTCTATCAAGAAGCGTTACCCAGGTCACGCCCGAAAAGTCATGCACGGGGTCTGGGGGCTTGGCCAGCTCATGTTCTCGAAATACGTAATCGTGGTTGACCATGACGTCGACGTGCAAAATCTAAAGGAAGTGATGTGGCGCGTCGGGGCGAACACTGACCCTGCTCGAGACCTTGAACATGCGACTGGCCCCATGGATGCACTGGAATTTGCAACGACAGAAGCCAACTTCGGCGGAAAACTCGGCATCGATGCCACTCGCAAAGGTCCGGAAGAAGGCTTCCCAAGGGAATGGCCACCTGAAATTGAAATGGACGAAGCCATTGTGGAGCTAGTCGACGAACGCTGGTCGCGGTACGGCATCTAGGCACCCACCGTGAACTCCGTCGCGCCCATAAAACGGGCCCGTATTTACCTGGACGCGATCAAGTTCGAACACACTCTATTTGCGCTGCCCTTCGCCTACCTCGGCATGATCCTGGCGTCGCGCGGATGGCCAGGCTGGCCGATAGTCGTATGGACTACCCTGGCCATGGCAGGAGCTCGCACCGGAGCTATGGCAGCCAATCGATTAATAGATGCCGGACTCGACGCCAGAAACCCTCGGACCGCCACGCGAGCCATTCCTCAGGGGCTAATGTCCCGGCCAGAAATGCTCGGCCTTGCCACGGGTGGCTTCGCACTACTACACATTGCTGCCTGGCAACTAAATGGGTTGGCCCTAGCTCTCGCACCTATCGCGATGCTGGCGGTAACCCTGTACTCCTATACAAAACGATTCACTTGGGGAAGCCACTGGATTCTTGGACTTGTCGACGGTATTGCTCCTGTCGGTGGATGGATTGCAGTCACCGGCACCTTCTCTCTGGAAGCCATTGTGTTGGCACTTGCCGTGATGTTCTGGATCGGTGGATTCGACGTGTTGTACGGCATGCAGGATGTAGAGTTTGATCGTCAACATGGCCTGCACTCGATACCGGCACGCTTTGGTGTTCGCAAAGCCCTGTGGACCACACGAGCATCCCACGCCGCGACCATCGTTATGCTCCTGGCACTTGGCAACATCAGTAACCTTGGATGGCCCTACTGGGTAGGTGTTGGACTCATCGGATGCTTACTGATATACGAAAACCTCTTACTAAAGCCACATGATTTGAGCCGACTCAACATAGCTTTCTTTAATATCAACGGGTATATCGCCATCGTGGCGCTCGTATCGACAATCATGGGAGTTTGGCTTGACTAACCAACCCGGCCTGGTGATCGCCGTATCTGGAGCCAGCGGAGCTGTCCTCACCAACGCCACAGTGCACCAACTCCTCAAGTTCAAAATCCCGCTGGAAATCGTGTGCAGCGACTACGGGGAACTGATGTGGAAACAAGAAACTGACGAAAGATTTCGGGATGCAATCGCACGATGGAGTGACCTCGGCGATATACGAGTGCACCGGCCCGACAATGTAGCGGCCCCAATCGCCAGCGGCTCATTTCCAACACGTGGGATGGCAGTTATCCCATGCAGCATGGCTACAGTTGGAGCCATCGCCTCCGGCGCCGGACACAACCTGCTTCACCGAGCCGCCGATGTCACGCTGAAAGAAAAGCGACCGCTCGTCCTTGTTCCACGGGAAACTCCCTTGTCGTTGATCCACCTGCGCAACCTGACAACACTTGCTGAGGCCGGAGCCACCATCCTCCCTCCCGATCCAGCGTTTTACCTCCGACCCCAAAGTCTGGACGACGTGGTCGAAGCACTGGCGACCCGAATCCTATATGCCCTTCGCGTAGTCCCAGAAATAGACGCGGAACATGCATGGACCGGTGCAAACAATTGAACTGGCACTAATGGACTCTGTACAAACATGTGATCGGTGAAGTTTTTGGACTGGTACGCTCTGTCACGCAATCAGGGGAAAAGCATGTGATTCCCATGCCCATTATTGACACCCACAATCATTTTTGGCGCATCGACACCGATGAGTTGTACTGGCTTGACCAGTACGCCGACCCGATTTTTTTGCGTGACTACCTGCCGATGGATCTAAAACCCCATATGGACGCCACCGGCGTTGACAAATCCGTGATCGTGCAGGCCTCCCACACATGGGCTGACCAACTGGCCTATCTTGAAATGGCCGAATCTCACGACTTCATCGCTGGTGTGATCGCATGGGTAGACCTCGAAGCCGATGAC
>MDTE01060585.1_pt1 | contig 33329 bp, 33 predicted proteins | sample 811231 | NCBI WGS metagenome assembly MDTE01 (sample SAMN05326651, study PRJNA326480) | marine metagenome | isolation source: seawater | place: Indian Ocean: Red Sea | collected 2010
TAGAAAAACTCTCAAAAATTTATCAATTGAGTGGCACCCTAAGGGATAATATGGATCATATTTTTATATAATCATTGTTTCATTTGAGTGCATAAAAAAGCTTGGGCTGAGTAGTAGGATAAAAGATGGTGGATTTTCAAAAAGATATCAATAATCAAATCAATACAGGAACTGAGACACGGAAGCGGGAGCATATTGAAACAGTCCTAAATGCGAACGTTGCAGCAAAAGGGGTAAAAACTGGATTTGAAGCTTTTTCATTTGAGCACTGCGCGCTGCCAGAGCTCGATTTAGATCGCATTAATTTGGCTACTACTTTATTTGGGAAAACGCTTAGAGCTCCAATCCTTATTTCAAGTATGACTGGTGGAGCGCCGGAGGCTGAAATCATTAATAATCGTCTGGCGGAATGTGCTCAAAAGCTCGGCTTGGCAATGGGTTTGGGGTCACAACGGGCTGGTATAGAAAATAGGTCATTGTCAAAAACTTACAGTGTACGAGAGGTAGCTCCCGATATCCTTTTATTTGCCAATTTAGGAGGCGTGCAACTTAACTACGGGTATGGAATTGATGAAGCAAAACGCGCCGTCGATATGATAGAAGCAGATGCGTTATTCATACATCTCAACCCATTGCAAGAAGCGGTTCAGAGTGAAGGAGATAGAGATTGGCGGGGAATATTAAAAAAAATCGAGGAGTTGGTACCCTCTGCAGGTGTGCCAATAGTGGTTAAGGAAATAGGAAATGGGGTTTCAGGAAATATTGTTAAGAACTTAGTCGATATTGGCGTATCTGGCATCGATATTGCGGGCGCTGGTGGAACAAGCTGGAGTGAAGTTGAGGCAGAAAGACAAACTGATTTGATGTTAAAAAAAGTTGCTCATAGTTTTGCTAGCTGGGGTATTCCGACGGCCTATTCCCTAATAAATGCTGTCCGTGAAGCAAGAAATATTCCAATATTTGCTAGCGGTGGTATTAGGACGGGGATTGATGTTGCGAAGGCAATAAGATTGGGTGCGTCTTTGTGCGGTGTTGCAGCACCAGTTTTAGGTCCTGCTGATGAAGATTCCGAAAATGTGATAAAATATATGAATTCTATGATAGAAGAGCTGAGAATCTCAGCTTTCTGTACCGGCTCTTCTTGTCTAAAAGAATTATCAAAAGCTCCTCTGCGAAAGCTGGATGATTGGTCTCTCTTCGAAATTTAAAAAAACAATTGTTGCCGCTAAAGGAGAAATTATGTCTATTCCAAAACAGCCATTGCGTAATCCAGGAACCAAAGCACCTCGCCCCAAGGATGCTGCCACTTTAATTATATATCGGTTCAAAAATAAAAAAGTTGAAGTTTTAATGGGAGAAAGACACCGGAAACATAAATTTTTGCCTCAAAGGTATGTTTTCCCTGGTGGTCGCGTTGATCGTCAAGATAGTAGAGTTAGAAGCGCAACAAATTTAAGGTGCGAAGTTGAAGAGTTACTTACGAGACGGGTTACCCCCGCAAGGGCTCGTGCGTTAGCCGCCGCCGCGATAAGAGAAACGTTTGAAGAAGCAGGACTAATTATCGGAAAAACTGACGTAGAACCTTATCGCCCAGTTCCAAAAATTTGGAAAACGTTTTTTGACAAAGGTTTTGCACCCTGTTTTAAAAATTTGAACTATATTGCTCGGGCCGTTACCCCTCATTGGAGACCCATTCGATTTGATGCTCGATTTTTCATGATTGAAGAAGAGTTCGTAGAAGGAAAATTAGGTGGAGATGGCGAGCTTCTTAATCTAATGTTTGTTCCTCTGCTAGAGACCAAAAATTTAGAGTTACCGCTGATTACAACAAGGGTCCTGGAGTTGGTAAATGACTTGGCTGGCAACCCAATCAAACTCAATAGTCTTCGTACAATAAAATTTTTTAAACATAATGGAAAATTTCACGATATGCTGGATGAATAATCTAATGTTTGATGACAGGTTTATCGCGATACAAGTTTTAGACGTCGATTAAAAATAGATAATACATCAGTGAGTTTTTTTCCTCTTTTGATCATGTTGCCCCTAGTATTGATTTCATAGTCACCTTGTTGGTGTGTCCCCCTGGCGTACTTGCTAATTGTAAACAATGGCAGTGCTCCGGTGTCTCTGTAAATTGAAAATGAGGACATCTTATTGTTATGATCAATGGCATAGTCTTTCCATTCGCCGCTTATAACGCGCTGGCTATAATACGATAGGAGCTGATTTAATTCTGGTTTTGTAAAATATACTGCCGAATTTGAGTTTCTTGTGAAGTCTTTTATTTTAACAATCTGAGGCATTTTTGTTTTGAAACTAACCAATTCTATTATTAAGAGTATATCAATTATAGAGAGAGACAGTCTAGGGGTGACCTAGCCAAAGATGTATATGAATATTTTGCGTATGGAAAATAAACAACTTTTCTGATAAAGACTTTGATATAATTTTACTGAGTTTAGGAGCTGAAAGTGGGCGATATTTTTCGAGAAATTGATGAAGAGCTTCGTCAAGAGCGTTTTGAAAAGTTATGGCAACGTTATGGAAAATATATAATTGCTGCTATCGTAGCCGTTGTCGTCGGCGTTGGAGGATTCAAGGCTTTTCAACATTATCAATATCAAGGTCGAATAACTGATTCTTCTAAATTCTCTGCGGCGATAAAATTATTCGATAGCGGAAAAAAAATAGAAGCAAAGGCATTATTTTCCAGTCTAAAAGAAGATGGAAGCAATGGCTATGCAGTGCTATCTCGCTTTAAAGTGGCTGCTATAAAGTCTGATATAGGTGACACGAGTGGCGCCATTAAAATTTATGATAATATTTCTGTAGATAAAAGTGTCGACAAATCTTTGAGAGAGGCAGCAGTTATATTCAGTACATCGCGTCTTTTAGACTCCCAGAATTTTGAACGGGCTAAGATTGAAGCAAAATTAGAGCCTATAGCAAAGGGTTCCGGGGCTTGGCGACACTCTGCTAATGAATTAATTGGATTGCTTGCATTGCAATATGGCGATTTAGCGATTGCGCGTGAGTACTTTAGGAAATTATCAGATAATCCCGAGGTGCCCAATAATATGAGGTCCAGAGCAATCCAAATTCTTGGTGTTGTAGGTAAATAACAAAAGTAAAAGTAATCGAAATGTTTCGAATCATTTTTTTGTGTGTACCATTAATTATGGTCGGGTGCAGTGGTTGGTATGGTGCGGCCCCGGATAAGCCATTACCGGGAAAACGAATTTCTATATTGTCTTTGGAGAATTCACTTAAACCTGACCCCAAGCTCTCAAAGGTTAAGGTTAGACTTCCTCCACCATTCAAGAATTTAAGTTGGCAACAGGCTGGAGGTAAACCAGACCATGTAATGGGCCATATTTCTGCTCCCGGTGAATTAAAGACTTTATGGAAGGTGAGTATTGGAAAAGGGAGCAGCAGTGACGCTCAACTCATTACTGCACCGGTGGTTTACAGGAGCCTCATATTTACGATGGATGTTGAGTCAAATATTAGGGCCATACATACAGAAACTGGAAAAACCCATTGGCTTGTCAATGTTGCTTCAAACGAGGAAGAAAAAAAAAGTACAGGCGGTGGTTTAGCTATAGCTAACGGGAAATTATTTGTTTCTACCGGATTTGGCGAAGTTATAGCTCTAAATCTAAAAAAGGGAGAATTATTATGGCGGCGGTCGCTGAACAGCCCAATCAGGGCACCGCCCACTTATTTCAAGGGACGCATATTTGCAGTTACTATTGATAACGTATTACATGCGCTCGGTGAAACTAACGGCAAGACCTTATGGACACACATTGGCATTGTAGAAACTGCCGGCTTATTAGGAGGAGCGGCCCCTGCTGCTGCAGGTAACATTATAATTAGTGCCTTTTCTTCGGGAGAGGTCTTTGCTTTCCGGCATGAGAATGGACGGGTTATTTGGTCTGATACCCTGACAGCTATTCGGCAATACAGTCCTCTGTCCAAATTAGCGCACATTAAGGGCCGACCGGCTATCGACGTTAATAATGTAATCGTTACCTCCAATAGTGGCCGAACAATTTCTATAAACCTTAGAACCGGAGAGAGAATATGGGAACAAAGAGTAGGTTCCGGCGATAGCCCGTGGATCGCGGGGGAGTTCATCTATTTGCTGTCATCTTTTGGAGAGTTACTCTGTTTAGCGAAGAAAACAGGAAGGGTTGTTTGGGTTTCTCAATTACCCAAATACGAAGATATGAAAAATCAAGAAAATCCGGTATTCTGGTCTGGCCCATTACTTGCTGGGGATCGTCTCCTAGTTGGCTCGAGTAAAAAAGACATCTGGTCAATCTCCCCTTATACCGGTCAAATTCTCGGCGGTATAAAGTTGTCCGCTCCAGTTTTTATTGCCCCAATCGCAGCGAACAATATAGTTTATATACTTTCTGATGACGCGCAGCTCATAGCACTTCGTTAAAATTATGAACTTTAAAATTGCAATTCTCGGACGTCCCAATGTTGGGAAGTCTACACTTTTTAATAGATTATGTGGTTTCCGATCAGCAATAGTAGGTTCGACACCTGGTATCACGAGAGATCGACGAATGGGTATTGCCTCTTTAGGAGATCTCAGGTTTGAAATAATTGACACTGCGGGTTTTGAAGAAAGTCCCGAAGGTTCAATCGAACATGCTATGCAGGAGCAAACTAAAACGGCAATTAAACAGGCCAATGCGATTATATTTCTTGTTGATGCCAGAGTCGGGATAACCCCCGTTGATCGGCATTTTGCAGGTTCGTTGCAAAGATCACCCTTACCTGTAATTTTAGTTGTTAATAAATGTGAAGGAAAAACAGGCATAGAAACTATCTATGAGGCATTTGAGCTAGGCCTAGGAGATCCTACGAGTATCTCTGCTGAACACGGAAATGGTCTGGTTGATTTATATAATGTTATTTCACCGTTAATAGTTAAAAAGGAAAAAAATTTAGGCGAAATTGATAATTCGGAAATAGAAAGTGGTCCGTTAAAAATGGCAATAGTTGGTAGACCAAACGTTGGAAAATCGACGCTTTTTAATACTCTATTAAAAGAGGAGCGCGCAATAACTAGTCCTGAACCGGGCGTAACTCGTGATTCAATTTCTGTTGATTGGGAATGGGAAAAGGAACAAATAAAACTATACGATACAGCTGGAATGCGCCGTAACTCGCGGGTCAAAGAAAAAATAGAAAAACTATCAATTGGCGATACATTACGCGCTATCAAATTCTCACAAGTTTCAGTTCTATTACTCGATGGTACTCTTATGGCTGAAAGACAAGATTTGAACATCGCTGAACATATTATTGAGGAAGGAAGGGCCCTACTAATTGCAGTAAACAAATGGGATTTAATTGCAGATCGAGCTCTTGCCATAGACAAGTTAAATGATCGATTGGAGCGGTCGCTCCCACAAATTCGAGGGGTACCAATCGTAAGAATTTCAGCTTTAAATGGTTTTGGAGTTGACCGGCTAATGCCAGCTGTAAAACAGATTTATAATATTTGGGCAAAGAGATTATCTACGGGTCCTTTAAATCGATGGCTTGAAAATGTAATTGAAGATCACCCTCCGCCCTTGTTAAATGGTAAACGATTAAGGCTAAGGTATATAACCCAAATCAAGGGACGTCCCCCCACTTTTGTTATTTTCTGCAGTAGACCATCAAAAATTCCAGAGTCTTACAAAAGATACCTAATTAACAGTTTGCGCGAAACTTTTAACATTAACGGTGTTCCAATCCGTCTATTTATGCGTGGAGGTAAAAATCCTTATTCAAAGGATTCTTAAATTAAGATTATTCAGCGGTTACTGTTTGTCCGTGTATTTCACACTGTGTTTCTGCTAATTTAACAAATACCTCCGTAATATCTTCAGGAGCAGGGAGACTTAAGGGGTCTTCTCCTGGGTAGGCCGAAGCTCGCATTTGGGTTCTTACTCCACCGGGGTTAATCAGATTTATTTTTAGTTTCGTTTTAGTCATTTCTTCTGACCAAGTCCGGACCATGGCTTCAAGTGCAGTTTTTGTGACTGCATAGCCACCCCAATATGCTCTACCTCCTGACACCCCAGAGGTTAGAAACAAAGCTCTGCCTGCGTTCGAATGCAGTAGCAGTGGACTAAGTGTTTTTATGAGGTGAAAATTGGCTGTTAAATTTATATCAATAAGATTCTGCCATGATTGTGTGTCAATTTCCCGAATAGGTGTCAAATTACCCAGCTGGCTAGCATTCGCGACAAATATATCTAGTTTGCCATAGCGTTCGTTTATGGCCGGCCCAATTTTTTCAATTTCTACAAATTTTTTGAGGTCTAATGGAAGTAAAATGGCGCGAGACTTACCATTTGATTCTTCTCTTATAAAATCATCAACTTCTTCGAGACCGGCTTTTGTGCGGGCTATTAAAATTACTTGCGCACCCTCTTTTGCGTATCTTTTCGCTATAGCGGCTCCGATACCTCTAGAAGCTCCGGTTATAAGGGCGACTCTACCTAGCAGTCTTTGACCGGTTTTTTTCATTCAAATTAGCCAAGGGTAGATAAAAAAGACATTTGAGGGGCTACTTCCCCCCCATCAAAATCTATTAAACGGACTGGATATTCTCCGGTGAAACAGGCATCGCAATATTGTGGTTTTTCTTCATTTCTTCCATTTAATCCCATGGCACGATATAGACCATCTAAAGAGACGAAAGCTAATGTATCAGCACCAATAAACTTCCGCATTTCTTCAACAGAATTATTTGAAGCTAGCAGCTGGTCTTTTTCTGGTGTGTCCACACCATAAAAACAAGAGTGAGTAGTTGGCGGACTTGCAATTCGCATATGTACCTCTTTGGCTCCCGCATTACGTATCATTTCAACAATTTTTACAGATGTGGTACCTCGTACAATACTATCGTCTACTAATACTACCTTCTTGTTTTCTATAACAGCGCGACTGGCATTATGTTTTAGTTTTACTCCCAAATGCCGAATATGGTCACTGGGCTCAATAAACGTCCGTCCAACGTAGTGATTACGAATAATTCCCAGTTCATATGGTAAACCTGTCTCACTTGCGTAACCCATTGCACTGGGAACACCAGAATCTGGAACTGGGATAATTACATCTGCTTCAGTATGTCTCTCTCGAGCAAGTTCTGCTCCTATCTTTTTACGAACCTCATAAACACCGGCACCATCTACAATACTGTCTGGACGAGCAAAATAAATATATTCAAAAATACAGAATCGAGATGGTATTTGGTTGAATGGTTTGAGGCTTTTAACACCGTCTTGATCAATAACAAGCAACTCACCAGGTTCAACATCTCTTATGAATTTTGCTCCAATAATATCTAGGGCACAGCTTTCAGATGCGAGGACACTAGCGCCGTCTAATGAACCGAGAACTAGTGGACGAATACCCATGGGGTCTCTGACGCCAATCATTTGATTATTCGTCATTGCGACCAATGAATAGGCTCCCACTACGCGGGTAAGGGCGTCAATGAGGCGTTCAACCACAGAGGTATGAGTGCTAATAGCTATAAGGTGAATTATGACCTCCGTATCTGTAGTAGAATGAAATAGGCAACCACGTTTAACGAGTTCTCGGTGGAGTATGGAAGCATTTGTAAGATTTCCATTGTGGGAGAGAGCAAAACCACCTGAATCGTATTCAGCAAATAAAGGTTGAATGTTTCTATGTGCAGTTTCACCCGTAGTAGAATATCGGTTATGTCCTATTGAAAGTCTTCCTCTCAGATTTTTTATTACAGTTTCATCGCTAAAAATGTCACCCACATGTCCCGGTGCACGATGGCCATGAAATTGTTTACCGTCAAAAGTAACAATACCGGCGGCTTCCTGCCCGCGATGTTGAAGAGCATGTAATCCAAGTGCAGTTAAGGCTGCGGCATCTTCGTGTTCATGAATACCAAATACTCCACACTCCTCGTTCAATTTATCATCATTTAGTGGATTGAGTATTATTGGATAATCAACGTTTGACATCATTGTTGTCCCTTGAAAAGACGGTCCATTTCACGCCTTTGACTGGGTTTATAGCCTTTTAAAGGTGAAACCGGTGGTTTTTTTGTTTCTGGATTTATCAATTTTTGAAACTGTTCATTTAGCATTTTATTATTGTTATTCTGAATAATAGGAACTTTAGACCAATTGTCGGGTGCTAAATTTTGTATCTGTATAGCCCCCCATTGCAACAAGGTTTGCGTTTTAGAATTCTGTATCCATTTTGGTTGGCGAGACTGATCTTTTGGTAAATCCGTGATCCATACTAAACCTATATAACCCAACGATACTACTATAGCACCAAGTCCTAAACCAAATGCCAAACCGATTGTTCGATCTAATGCGCTTAACGCACTAGAGCGTACTTGGTTACCAATCAAGTGACTAATCATTGTAAAAATAATCAAGGATCCAATAAATATTATTAATCCAGCGACACCATCGGCTATAATTTCGATAGAAATCCATTTTCGCGAAAATGGTTGAAGATAATGAAATAGGTAAAGTGTAGAAAATATAGCTCCAACCCAGCCTATCAGAGCCAAGAAAACTCTTACAAAGCCCATTGAAAAAGCCATTAAACTGGTTAGAGAAATTATCCCGATAATAGTTAGATCAAAATAATTCATGCAATTCCCAAACCTTTATCTCGCTTGGTCGAAGTTATAGAGAAGAGGCATATTAAATCCCCAATATGTCTAATTTCCTTTGTCTTGATACTTTTATTGATCTTTTGTTTTTGATTTTGATGGTGTCCCGGAAAATAGGCATTTGTAAAACCTAGTTTTTGTGCTTCTTTAAACCGCAAATCCATTTGGCCTACAGGCCGTACCTCTCCTGAAAGACCAATTTCACCAAATATAACTGTTTCTGATGTTATAGGCTCATCTTTCAGAGCAGAAATCAATGCTGCAGCAACAGCAAGATCTGCTGCTGGTTCTGAGATACGTAAACCTCCAGCTACGTTTAGATATACGTCGTGGTTTCCAAATTGTAATCCACACCTAGCCTCCAACACTGCTAAAATCACAGACAATCTTCCTGTATCCCATCCAACTACCGCCCGTCTCGGTGTACCAAAAGAACTTGGAACAACAAGCGCTTCAATTTCTACAAGAATAGTGCGACTACCTTCAATACCAGCAAAAACAGCCGCTCCACTTGTTTCACCTCGTCGTTGCCCAAGAAATAGCGCAGATGGGTTTTCTACTTCTGTTAATCCCGAATGCGTCATTTCAAAAACTCCAATTTCGTCGGTAGGTCCAAAACGATTTTTAATTGCCCGGAGAATTCGAAATTGATGACTAAGATCCCCTTCAAAGTAAAGTACTGTATCAACAATATGTTCTAGAACACGTGGGCCGGCAATTGCCCCTTCCTTGGTAACGTGCCCAACCAAAAGTAAAGTAAAGTTATTTTTTTTTGCTACACGTATCAATTCTTGCGCGCTCGTCCGCACTTGTGAAATGGTCCCGGGAGCTGAGTCTAATGTGTCAACGTACATGGTTTGTATAGAGTCAATAACAACTAAGCCGACGTCATTAGCTTTTTCAAGTGTAGAAATGATATCCCTTACATTTGTGGCAGAAGCTAAGGAAATCTCCTCTTCAAAAAGCCCTAGCCGATTAGCCCTGATTCTTACTTGATCAATAGACTCTTCTCCTGAGATGTAAATGCATCTGGCTTTAGTAGAAACTTGGCTGACGAGTTGAAGTAGTAATGTGGATTTTCCAATTCCCGGATCTCCACCGACTAGGATTGCTGATCCTAGAACTACCCCACCGCCGCAAACTCTATCAAATTCATTGATATTGCTTATTACCCTTGGCGCAACATCCATTTTTCCTTTTAAACCGACAAACTCTATCTGAGTTCCCTGTGCATGTCCTAGTCCCTTCGGAATATTTTCAATGTCTTCTTGAACAAGCGTATTCCACTCATGACAATTTTCACACTGACCTACCCATTTCGTATGAGAGGTGCCACAGTTGCCGCAAATAAATTTGGTAATTTTTTTAGCCAACAGGTAGGTCCTTTATTTTGGCAATGTAGTACAATGTTGAAATCAACAAGGTTTGAAGTCCATTTGAATGGGTCCTTCAGCTGACCCCTGAATAAATTGGTCAACGTATTTATTACCGCTACTATTTAATTCGGATACTTCACCAATCCAAATTATTTTTCCTCCATATATCATTGCTATCTTGTTTCCTATTTTTTTTGCACTCGATATATCATGTGTAATTGATAAAGTTGTGGCTCCCAGTTGCTGAACTTTTTCAACGATCAATTCATTTATTATCTCGCCCATAATTGGATCTAAACCCGTGGTAGGCTCATCAAAAAGTATTATCTCCGGATCAGTAGCGATTGCTCTGGCTAATCCAACGCGCTTTTTCATACCACCGGATAATTCCGCAGGCATTAAATTTGCTGTATCTGATGCCAGGCCTACTTCAGATAATTTTTCGAGTGCTTTTTTTTGAGCGCGCTTTCTATCAAAACTTTTATCTTGCATTAATGGAAAAGCGACATTTTCCCAGACTGTCAAGCTGTCAAATAGCCCTGCGTTTTGAAATAATATACCCACTTTTTTTAAAAATTTCTGCTTTCTATTCCAACCAACACCTACCGTTTCTTCACCGTTAACTTTTATACTACCTTGATCCGGCTTTAAGAGACCAATTATGTTTTTTAATAAAACCGACTTTCCTGTGCCAGATGCACCGATAATTACCATTGATTGTCCCTTTTGGATTTCCAGATTTAGGCCGTCTAAAACAATATTGTTACCAAACGCCTTGTGAATATTTTTGATAGATATTTTTGAAAAACCAAGAGACATTGTTCAGATTGCGAAATATAGCTCAGTAATAACGTAGTTAAAGGCAAGTATTAAGACTGATGCAGAAACTACAGCGTTTGTCGTTGCCGCTCCTACACCTTGAGCACCTCCTCGCGAATGATATCCATGAAAGCAGCCCATTAGAGATATGATCAATCCGAAAACACTTGCTTTTACTAAACCTGAGATTACGTCTATAGGTTCTAAAATCTCCCAGGTTCTCTCGAGATAAATGGTAGAGTTGAAACCTAATTTATAAATACTAATTAAGTAACCGCCAAACACACCAACAATGTCTGCCACCAGGACAAGAATGGGGAGCATTAATATTCCCGCAATAATGCGAGGGGCTATAAGATATTTGAATGGGTCAGTTGATAAAGTTTTGAGAGCGTCAAGCTGCTCTGTTACACTCATTGTACCTATTTCCGCCGCCATAGCGGCCCCAATACGACCAGAAACCATTAGTCCTGCTAGAACCGGGGCGAGTTCCCGAGTAATTGATAATACGACCACCCCAGCAACGGCTCCTTCTGCATTGAATCGTGCGAAGCCCGTATAACTTTGCAACGCTAAAACCATACCTGTAAAAATCGCTGTCATTCCCACGACAGGAAGGGAATAAAAACCTATTTCTATTATTTGTCTAATTAGCAAATGCCAATAAAATGGAGGAGTGAAACAATGGTATAGAGAACGGCTAGTAAAGATTGTTATACGACCAATATGATTGGCAAAAGCGATTACTGTCCGACCAATAGAGGCAAATGGGTTCATTTTATATATCAACCGACATAATCACGAAAATAACGCCCGCCAAGACTAGTTAATATCTCGTAGCCAATCGTTCCGGCATCTGAAGCAAGTTGATCCACAGTATAGTGTGGACCAATCAATTCTATCATATCACCTCGTCCCGAATCTTCTTCCTTTACATCGGTAACATCGAAAGTAACCAAATCCATGGATATACGCCCAATTACTGGAACAGGTTGTCTTCCTATATAGCCCTTTCCATGATTCCCGAGAGTTCGGAAGTAACCATCACCATAGCCCAACGCTACTGTTGCTATTCTGGTTTTACGATTTGTCCTAAATGTCGCTCCGTAGCCAACAGTTGTACCCCTATCAACAATGAATGTTTGTAGGATTTTTGCTTTGAGGTTAATAACTTGTTCGATTTCATTAACTTCTTTTTTTATGGGTTGCAGTCCATAAATAGCTGCTCCCGGTCTCACCAAATCATAATGATATCCTTTACCTAGGAAAATTCCAGCTGAGTTAGATAAACTCGCCTTCGTGGAAATAAATTTTGATCTAATTTTGTCAAAGAGATGTTTTTGTTCTTTGTTTTTTAACTGTTCTCTATCATCTGCACAGGCCAAATGACTCATTAGATAATCTATGTCTATATTTTCAATCAATTTAGGGTTTCTCTGCAATTCAGTTGTCTCGTACGCGTCAAGGCCCAAGCGAGACATTCCAGTATCAAAGTTTATGATTGCTTTAAAATTTTTTTCTTTGGCTTTACAATACGAAGACCATTGTTCGATCTCTGCAATACAATTTAGGACCGGTATCACACCAAATTTTATGATGTCCTTCTCTATTCCCTTGTTTAATCCATTGAGCAAATAAATATCTGCGTTTACGCGGCTTTTTATTAGGAGATTACGAACTTTAATTGCCTCATCCATCATCGCCACAAAAAACGAGTTGCACCCCTCCTTTAGAAGACGACAAACAACCTGTTCAAGTCCTAAACCATAGGCATTGGACTTAACAACAGCACTGCAAATAGTGTTTTGACTTAAACGTTCTCTTAAATAGGCAAAGTTTTTTGCCAATATATTTAGATCAATCGTAAGAATAGAACCTGTTTGATCTTTAAAATTCATATTTAAGAATAATCTGCATCGGGCATATAATCGGCCCGTGCTAAGTCACCAAATTTTGTTAGAAGGGCGTTGAAATGTAAAAGGGCACGACCCGTTGGCCCGTGACGTTGCTTAGCTACAATCACCTCGGCAATATTGTGCACTTTCTCCATTTCTTCTTGCCAAACCTGATGTTCAGGGGTGTCCTCGCGGGGTTCCCGTCGAGCGACGTAATACTCTTCCCGAAATATAAACATTACAACGTCTGCGTCTTGCTCAATTGAACCAGATTCACGAAGATCGGAGAGTTGTGGCCTTTTATCTTCACGTTGTTCGACTTGCCGAGATAGTTGAGATAATGCGAGTACAGGTACGTCTAGATCCTTTGCTAAAGTCTTGAGACCTCGAGTAATTTCTGAAATTTCCTGAACGCGATTGTCTTGGCGGAATGAATTGCCACTTAATAGTTGTAAATAGTCTACTACAATCATACCTAAACCGACCTGGCGTTTGAGACGCCTTGCTCTAGTTCTTAATGCAGAAACTGTAAGTGCCGGTGTGTCATCTATAAAGATGGGGGCTCGTTGTAATTCGTGAGAAGCTTGGACAATATTCCCAAATTCAGTATTCCCTACTTTACCACGCCGGATCAGGTCAGAACTGACACCAGATTCTTCTGCGAGAATTCTTGTAGCCAATTGTTCTGCAGACATTTCCAATGAAAAAAACCCAATAACCGCGCCATCGGTTATACTTTCATTCCCCTGTTTATCAGTCTCGCGTTTGATATTTTTTGCGGCGTGAAATGCAATATTTGTAGCCAAAGCCGTTTTACCCATCGATGGTCGCCCAGCTAGAATAATTAGATCGGACCTATGCAATCCCCCTAGTAGGCTGTCGAGTTCATTCAAACCCGTACCTACTCCGGTGAGCTTTCCATCTCGCTTATATGCTGCTTCTGCCTGTTGGATTGTGACAGTCAGTATTGAAGCAAAATCTTTAAAGCCACCTTGATAATCGCCAGCCGTAGCTAGGTCATAAAGCCTTTGTTCAGCGCGTTCTATCTGATTTGTTGCTTGATCATCAATCTCTGGTTCATAGGCTTCGTTAACAGTATCTTCACCAATGCCTATCAGTTGGCGCCGAAGGAAAAGATCGTGAATAGTTTGTCCGTAATCCCGAGCATTAATAATAGTTATAGAGCTCGCAGCTAATCGGGCGAGGTACGCGTGCCCTCCTAAATCAATTAAACCCTCATCTTTTTCAAAAAAGAATTGCAAAGTTGTCGGGTTTGCTTCCTGTCCACGTTCGATTTGTTTTCCAATTGCTTCAAAAATTCTTCCATGGGCTGTATTAACAAAATGCTCTGGTTTTACAAAATCGGAAATCTGCTCATATGCTCTATTGTTAACGAGTATAGCACCTAGTAGGGCTTGTTCGGCTTCCAAGTTTGACGGAGGTTGACGCCAATTTAAAAGATTTTCTTCGGATTGGTGAAGAGTGGCAACGGTCTTTGAGGTAGAGTTTGATTCCATTTACAGACCTATCAGCTAAATAACAGATCGATTTTAGCTGAAGATGAATTTATATCCATAAAACTTTTGCATTTTAAGAAAATAAATTTCAAAAAATTGTTAATCTTGGGGACAAAATCAATAACAGCAAAATTTATTGTGTATAACTTCCATTTGGTTTCACAAGATACTTGCAGCAATTGATTTTTTGTTAAACCGGATCTTATTTCAATATTGATCCTTTACAGATTGGATCTGGATTTATCATATAATCCCGCGTGAGGGGCACCGCATCGATTGTCTTTGTTATTTGAATTTGAAAAACCACTAAGCCAAGGTTTCTGAAGCCAACTTCGCATAAAGCTAGATAAATTTCCCACATACGGCAGAATTTTTGATCATAAATTTCAGCAACTTCGTCCCATTGTTCCATAAATTTTTCCCTCCACAACCTTAATGTTTTGGCATAATGAAGTCTCAGGACCTCAACGTCGGTAACCATGAGTCTAGTAGGTTCAATTGCTTTTAAAACTTGGGATAATGAAGGCAAATCTGCACCGGGAAATATATATTTTCGAATAAATGGATTTATTGAGTGGGGTGAGTCAACGCGCCCTATAAAATGTAAAACCATTACTCCATTAAGTGCCAATATCTCGTTAATTTTTTCAAAAAACTCTCTATAGTTCCTTGTTCCAACGTGTTCAAACATTCCGACTGAGACGATACGGTCAAAAATTTCATTCTCATTCCGGTAATCCTGGAGTTCAAATGATACTTTTTCTGATTTTTTTATTTCTTTTGCTCGTTTTATAGATATTTCATACTGTTCTTTTGATAAGGTTATTCCTTTCACGTTTACATCCGCTGATTGTGCTAAATAAAGAACTAAACCTCCCCATCCAGAACCGATGTCGAGAATTTTTTGTCCTTTTTCCAATCGCAATTTAGTAGCAATGTGGTGTTTTTTATCCAATTGAGCATTTTCTAAGTCGGTATGGTTAGTTGTAAAATAAGCACAAGAATATTGGCGGTCTGAGTCTAAAAAAATATCATAAAGTTTGTCAGATAGATCATAATGATGGGCTACGTTAACCCTTGCTTTTCGTATCGGGTTATATTGACCAAGTGACGCAAAATTTAAACATCTTAAAAATCTATAGCATTTTGAATTTTCAAAGCGACGAATATTTTTGCTTGCTATATCTAAGAAATCATACAAATTTCCACCTTGAATCGTTAGTGTACCTTTCATGTATTCTTCTGGCATTCGAAGAGTTGGGTTAAAAATTAGGGATAATTTTTTAAGATTCTTGTGAAGAAGTAATGTGCAAACAGGTTCAGTATCGTCTCCAATTAAATAGGAAGAACCCTTTTGATCAACGAGCTGAAAAGCCCCCTCCTTAAATATAAGCTTTAGCAAACCTATAAATATCATGGCGCTAATCCTCCAAAAAAAGCGCGTAATAGGTAAAAATAACTACATTCCTTTAAATTCTACAAGCCCTTATTAATTCAAATAATAATCTTCCTTTTTCATCTGCGTGGTTTGAATATAGTAAAAACTGTTATCACTTGATGTATTTTGGCGATACGGTGATGCGTATATTGCATGACAGGTATGTGATATTTAATGTTGTTTTTACTATTAACTTGAATTAATGCAGGAATACAAAACTTATGTTCTCTTTAGGTATTTCCTAAATAAGGGGAATTAATATAAACTGTAACTAGAATCAGGAATCTACTAGCATATAATTAACTTTTGATGTATGGGTACTCTAGTTGAGATTTAATGACTTGTACTGGCTATCTGAAAAGAGCCTGTCAGGAGGAATTAAGATGAAGTTTGGAAAAACGCTTGTAATTGCAGCTCTACCGTTGGCACTCGCATTAAGTGCGTGCGAGACACCAAGCGAAGGTAAAAATAGCCTGGCTTATAAGGCTGCCATGAAAGCGCAAAAAGCTGCGAAAAGCGCTTCGGTAGCTGCATCCAGTGCGGCCGTTGCAGCGAATGCTGCTGCGTCTAGTGCTGCTGCTGCCGCAAGGGCAGCAGAGGCTGCTGCAGCGGAGGCAAAGGCAGCAGGTGATAAGGCTGATAGAGTATTCCGGAAAGGAATGCGTAAATAAGCTGATTTACCTTTTATCTTAGACCTGTTTTAAGATTGTCTTTTATTTTTAATCCTCTCCTTGAGAATTAAGAACGGAAATTGGAATTCCCGAGCGTGATTTTACCGCTTCCTTTAGGGTATTCCAGTTTATGTGTTTTGCATTGGAGCCGGCAGCTTTAAATACTCGGTAGGAAATTTCTGGGATAGCGGCTGGCGTTGGACTAATACCTTTCTCTATTTCAATATTCTGAGAAAGGTTTGGATGAACCTCCACCATAAGTTGTTGATTTACCCAAGCAATTTTAAATTCCTGACTGACTATGGACACCGAAGTTCCTATCTCAACCTTAGGAAATAATTGTTGTATAGACTCAGGATACATTCTGATGCAGCCATGACTAACCCTCCGCCCTACACCCCAAGGGATATTAGTTCCATGAATCAGATAAGAGGGCCAACCTAAATACAAAGCATGCGTACCTAGGGGATTATCAGGACCTGGCCGAACAACTGCAGGTAGTTCAGGTTGTTCTTCACGTATTGATTTAGGGACATACCAGGTCGGATTCTCAATTTTCCGAACAATTGTTGTGGATCCTTGAGGTGTATCCCAAGCATCCTGGCCTGTTCCAATGGGGTAACTTATTATTTTTTCGCCAGTTTCAGAAAAATAATATAGCCTTTGATCTATGATGTTTAATAACAAACCTGAACGCGGACCTGAAGGTAATATGTGGGCCGTCGGTAAAATGATTTTTGTCCCTTCACCTGGAATCCAGGGGTCAATGCCTGGATTCGCGGCTAATATTTCTACATAACCAAGACCATTTTTACGGGCAATGTCTAGGAGAGTATCCTTTTGTTTTGCTATGGTGTGGCTCATCGAGCCTATCATTTTATTTTTTTGGTAAGAGATTTGTTCTGTATTCGCAAATGAAACGGAGGTGCTTGAAAAAGTTAGGGCAGAAATTGAACTCGTTCCTAAGCCAATACAAAAGCGTCTCCTACTTGGAATCTTTCTAATCATAAAGCAATACTCTCTAATGATAGTTTAGCCCAATAATTTTTTCAGAAGTACAAATCAAGAATAATCTCTGTAAGCTTCGATGTATGTTTTGTACTTCATAAACATATACTTTCTTGCTAAAGAGAAAATAAATTTGTGAGGATTATTCAGATTATCGACAGATTTAAGAATATTACATAAAATAATTGATCTAAACTAAGGAATTAAGTTTATGAAACGTGTTATTATCGGAATAACTGGGGCTACAGGTACAATTTATGGTTGGCGCCTTATGGAAATGTTGCGTGAGGAGGGTGAAACTGAGATTCATCTTGTCATGAGCGCTTCGGCAAAGCTAACTCTTAAAATGGAGCATGACATTGATCCCGGTTACATAAACTCACTTGCACATGAGGTTCATGCCCCGGGTAACATAGGTGCGTCTATTTCTTCGGGTTCGTTTTCTAGTGCAGGAATGATTATAGCACCCTGTTCTATCAAAACGATGTCTAATATTGCGATGGGCAATACTGGGGACCTCATAAGCAGAGCTGCTGATGTGATTTTGAAAGAAAGACGAAAGTTGGTTATTGCCATTAGAGAAACGCCACTTCATGCTGGTCATCTAGAAAACTTGATAAAACTAGCCAACTTAGGCTCAGTAATTTTTCCTCCTGTTCCGGCGTTTTACAACCGTCCTAAAACATTGGAAGAAATTGTAGATCAAAGCTGTATGCGTATGCTTGATCAGCTTGAAATTAATCTTGAAACCGCCCCTAGATGGGGTGAAGAAGGTGGAGTGCCTGCCGTTGGGCAAAAAGGCGCTAGCGTGCAATCTGTCTGAAAACTTATTTTTAACATTATTTGAGAATTAGCATTTGAGCATTGAGTGAATAGAAATTTTAATTAAATACCCTGCGGATGCTGATTAGAAAGAAGTAAATGGATATCAGAGTGCTTTTTCTTCTTCGAAAGCTTTTTTGGCAGCCTTTAGTTCTTCATCAGCTTTAGCTCTTGCATTTTCTTCATATAAACTGGTTGGATAATAATCTCTAAAATCTTTTTCTACTCGGTCCATTGGGAAATCAGACCATATGCCGTGGTCACGATTGTATTCCATGTGCAGGCGTCCATTGGTATCGTAAGGTTGAAATAAGGCATCATTTTCCCCATCAAATTCAGTGGGTAAAACATTAAATTTTGTACATAACTCAATGTTGAAGGCTGGTGCGGCTTTAATCCATTTGTTTTCAATATACATAACAGCATATCCGTGATGCAGAAAAAGTTCTTTTTCACCCATCATGTGCCGAAGGCGCGGTGTACATAAATGATTATACACATCAGATAAGCCGATCCCTGTGGGTATGCCAATACTTCGTGCACAGGCAACAAGTAAATTGGCCTTAGGTAGACAATAAGCCCGACCATTAATAAGTACTTCACTCGCTTTATATGGTTTTGGATTTAGGGAAATGCTATAAGGGTCATAGCGAATTTGGTCTCTAACAGCGTAGAAAAGTTTAATCGCCTTTTGTTTATTAGTCTGAGCCCCTTCGATTGCGCTATTTGAAAATTCCTTAACTCTCTCATGATTAAAATCAAAATAGTCTGTTTGCTGGAGATAGATTGGGCTGACCTCTGGGAAACCTGCAGTAACATGTTGCATTAATTTAATGCCTCCTCAATAGTTTGACCTATTGATAATAAGCTATGATCGCCCATCGTTTCCCCAACTATCATTAAACCTGTGGGTGCTTCATCTCTTTGATGCATTGGAATAGATAATGCGCACCGATCCAAGAAATTGAAGCAAAATGTATTCCTAAGTGTCAGAATATTTGTATTGATATATAATTCTTCATCCTCTTCTAGGGTTTTGATAGGTGGGGCAATGGTAGGAGTAGTTGGCATTATTAGGGCATCAAAATTTCTAGTAACCGTATTTGCCTTTTCGATAAGTTGATCTCTTTCCTTCATTGCAACTATATAATCGGCAGCGGTAATATCTTTGATTCGCAGAAGACGTTGCCGGACTCGAGGGTCGTACTGACTAGAATATCTGTCAATTAAATTTCGATGGGCAATGAAAGCTTCAGCGTAAATAGCTCCCCCGGAATTTATTCTTGGAATGTCTCCTAACTCGGGAAACTCAATATCAACTATCTTCGCTCCAGCAGCTGATAATTTTTCTAGGACGTTGGAAAAACATAAGGTAACATGTTCATCAAGATCGTCGAGTACCAGGGTTTGCGGTATAGCAAATGTTAGGTTTTTTAAGGCTCTTTTCTTAAGCTTCTTTGGTTTTTCACCGGCAAGGATGGAATCAATTAATGCACAACAGGAAACTGTTGGAGCTAGTGGCCCCGCAGTATCTAGTGTTGGAACCAGAGGGTAGGCTTCAGAGGCCGGCACGCGCTGCTTTGTCGGTTTGAAGCCAGTTAAACCGCAAAATGAGGAGGGTATGCGTATGGAGCCACCAGTATCAGAACCGAGGGCAAAACTTGCCATTCCGTCGGTTACGGACACTGCTGCCCCAGAAGATGAACCCCCCGGTATTCTGCCAGTTTTTCTATCCCAAGGGTTTTTAGCAGTCCCGTAATGTGGATTAATACCAAGTCCGGAATATGCGAACTCGGTCATATTTGTGTGGCCTATGATGATGGCTCCAGCGCTACGTAGGCGAGCTACTGAGGTTGCATCTTTTTTAGCAGGAGGGTTTCCATTAAGAATTGTAGACCCTGCGGTTGTCGTTTCACCTGCAACATTGAATAGACTTTTTACTGAAACCGGTAGTCCGGCGATTGCAGATTTTGGCCTTCCTTTGGATCGCAGAGTATCTTGAATATCCGCATCCATACGTGCTTTGTCTGCAAAAACCTTAATAAAGGCCCTTTTACCTTCCCCATTTTGATCATAGATTTTAGCTAAAGCTTTTTCGACAATCTCTCGAGAAGTTGTACGACCCTTATTTAAGTCATCACTTTGTTGTAAAATTGATTTCATCGTGTGGGCACATTGCAGATGGAACAGTATTCAGTCAACCATAACAAATTTCGATAGGCTGCGGTGTCACGTGTTCAGCATTTGACAATTGATAAGAATCATCAATTATACCATTCCTGCGTCCCGGGAGAGGGAACTTAATATATGAATACAACTCCACCTAATAAAGCATTTCAGACTGATATAGAACGTCGTCTGTTTGTAACTGTCTTAATTCCATTTGGAATTGGATATTTTCTCTCTTATTTCTTTAGGACAGTAAATGTTGTAATTGCTTCCGATTTAGCCATTGATCTGCAGCTTACTGCAGCTGATTTAGGGTTTCTTACAAGTATTTACTTTATTTTATTTGCTGCTTTTCAAACGCCCTTAGGAGTAATTTTGGATCGGTATGGTCCCCGTAGAGTTCAAATAATCCTATTAATCATAGCAGCTTTAGGTAGTTTTCTTTTTGCAATTAGTAATTCCATTTTCGCGCTTATAACAGCGAGAAGTCTTATTGGTTTGGGTGTTTCAGGTTGTCTGATGGCAGCTTTAAAGGCTAATGCGCAATGGTTCCCTATTAATAGGCTTCCGTTTGTTAACGCTTGCACCATGACATTTGGTACATTCGGGGCTTTAACCGCAACTATTCCGGTGGAGTTAATGGCCGATCTTTTTGGTTGGCGTATGATTTTCTTAATCCTCAGTGGATTCACTATTTTCTTAGTCTTACTGACAGCATTCGTTATTCCCGATCAAAAATATACTTTTAATGGAAAAAATAATATTGATTATAACTTCAGTGACCAATTTCGTGATTTGATTGCTATTTATAGGGATCGATTTTTTTGGCAAATAGCAGTAATTACACTAATTCATGGAGGTGTATTTCTTTCTTATCAGGCTCTCTGGATGGGGCCCTGGCTTGCTGATGTGGCTGGACAAACAAGAGGTGAAGTGGCTACCTCGATGTTGATATTTAATATTGGGATGCTGGTCGGGGTTATGAGTATGGGCGTCATTGCCGATAAATTACAACACTTGGGAATAGGGCTAATTTCTGTTGTAAGAGCAGGTGTCATGCTATCGCTTCTATTTCAAATTATGATAGCAGCAGAGTTTACCTCCCTATCATTATATTTATGCGCAGGTTTTGGTTTTTTTGGGTCATCGACATTGTTGGTTTATGCGTTACTTTCTCAAACTTTTCCCAGTCACATGGTTGGTAAAGTTAATACTGCGCAAAACATGTTAATTTTTATTAGTGCATTTATTCTCCAATGGGGCATTGGTGTATTAATAGGCCTATGGCCTCCTCTTGGAGATGGAACCTATGATCCGGTTGGACATCAAGTCGCTCTTATAAGTGTTATTTTATTGGAGATTTTAGGGTTAATTTGGTTACTTTTTCCGGTAAGACGTAGCAGCGTTATATAAGATTAGGTGTTTGGGTGGTTATTAATGAACGAACATGCAAGAGCTTATCCCGGTAGACCATTCGTTGGTGTCGGCGTTGTTGTTTTTCGTCAAAGTGACGTGTTGTTGACGAAACGAGGTAAGCAACCAAGGTTGAATAGCTGGAGTATTCCTGGCGGTGCGCAAGAAATCGGTGAAACAATCGAAGAAGCGGCATGTCGAGAAGTGTTGGAGGAAACAAATGTACGGATTAAAAATTTAGGCCTAATAGATGTAATAAACAGTATTAATCATGATGATAACAACAGGGTGAAATTTCATTATACTTTGGTAGATTTTGTTGCCAATTGGAAAAGTGGCGAGATTGTAGCTGGCGATGATGCAGCTGACGCACGCTGGGTTTCTCTTTCAGAGCTTGCGGATTATAAACTTAGACCCCTGACTCTCAATGTAATTCGATCTGCAAATAAGTTTAGGAAATCTAGTTCGTTTGAGTTAAGAGAGCGCTCTAATACCATACTCTGAATTTAGACTTGTAAAAGATCCAATATTGGTAGGGACCATTGTAACTTATTTAAAAACTTTTCTACGGAAGAAGGTGTGTCAATGTTAAAGTCTGGAAAAGAATACCTCGAAGGATTACGTGATGGTCGCCGAGTGTACCTAGGTAATGAGTTGGTCGAGGATATCACTACTCATGAAGCATTCCGTAATGCCGCAAATTCATTTTCACTGATTTATGACATGAAAGCAGCACCAGAACATAGGGATGTCATGTCTTATGAGCATAATGGTAATCAATATAGTTCATATTTCCTAATGCCGAAAACCGATCAAGATTTAAAAAAGAGGATGGAGACCCATCGTCGAATAGCCGAGTGGTCTCATGGTTTGTTAGGGCGGTCACCGGATCATGTGGCTAGCTTTGTCACAGGTCTTGCTATGAAACCTGAGATGTTTGAAGAAATTGGGAAAGGCTACGGGAGCAATATAATAAAATATTATGAGCATATGCGTGATAATGATATTTTTGCATGTTACACGGTCTTGCCGCCACAGGGAGCACGAAAACCGGAACTTTATGAACGGGAGGGAATGACGGTTCCAACGCTGCGTGTATCTGATGAAGATGATAGCGGCGTTACGCTTAATGGAATGAAGATGCTGGGAACATCTGCGATTTTCAGTAATGAGACTTGGGTTGGTAACCTGCTTCCGTTAGGAGCAAACCAAGAAAAAGAATCCATTACCTGTGCTGTGCCATTAAATGAAACAGGGGTTTCAATTTGGTCACGAAAGTCTCTAGAAAAGTACGCTGTCACAGAGTTTGATAATCCACTTTCTTGGCGCTTTGATGAATCGGATGCAATGGTTGTATTCGAGAATGTTAAAGTGCCGTGGGAAAAAGTTTTTGTTCATGATAATCCAGAGATGTCCCGAGGTATTTATGTTAAGTCCCCATCGCATTCCATGGGTAATCACCAATCCAATATAAGATTTCTTGAAAAATTGAAACTAATCGTCGGTATAGCGCATAAAATTGTTGAGGCTAACGGTGTGGGGCATATACCAGCTGTTCAAGGCATTTTAGGTGAGTTAGCAGCTCAACAGGCAGCACTGGAGGCAATGATAAAAGGACAGCTGAATGAACCTGAAAGTTTAGTTGATGGTTATATAAACATTAATCGGCGGTACATGTATGCAGCGTTGCATTGGTGTACTACCAACTATTCAAGGATTTGCGATGTTATTCGCGATTTAATGGGGGGTGGGCCGTTTCAAATGCCCGCAGATATTTCAGTTATAGAGAACTCAGAGATGAAAAATACTTTCGAAAAGTACTGGTCTGTTCCCGGGCAAAGCGCAATCGATAGAATGAAACTTTATAAACTAGCTTGGGATTTAATAGGATCCGAGTTTGCTGGACGCCATTTGCAATATGAGAGGTTTTATGCCGGTCCAAGTTTTGTTGTGACTAATTATAGTTATCTTAATGCACCTTGGGATACCTTTGGCGGTCTAGTGGATGATATACTTGATAGTTATTAAAAAATACCCTCGAAAGACAAATACTTATGAGTGCTCCGATTAAATATGTAGATGTTTGGGATACCAAAAATTACGATTTAATTATTGACGTACGATCGCCTAGCGAATTCAGAGAAGATCATATTCCTGAGGCCATAAGCTTACCGGTATTATCCGATGAAGAGCGTCAAATTATAGGGACAAGGCATAATAACCTTTCGCCTTTCGAAGCGCGCAAGTTAGGTGCGGCCTTTGTGGCTCGAAACATATCTAATCACATTCAGAATACCCTAGAAAACATGGGTCGAGACTTTAGGCCCCTAGTCTATTGTTGGAGGGGGGGGCAGAGGTCCAAATCATTTGCCCTTGTTTGTAGTGAAATAGGTTGGCGCACATTTGTTTTAAAAGGTGGTTATAAAGCCTATCGCCGATCGGTTATTAGTAAAACTGAGAAATTAGTTAAGGATTTTTCCTACATTGTAGTTGCCGGTCGTACGGGTAACAGAAAAGCAGATATTTTACTCGGCCTGGAAGAATATGGAGCACAGGTCTTAGATCTAGAAAAGCTCGCGTCTCATCGAGGGTCTTTATTAGGGAAGTTGGAAAAAATTGAACAACCGAGTCAGAAAAGATTTGAGACTCTTATTATGGATAGGCTTAGACATTTTGAACCCCACAAACCTGTATTTTTAGAATCGGAAAGTCAGAAGATTGGTCAACGACAGATACCAATTGTGCTTTGGAAATTTATAAAAACCTCACCTCAAATAACCATAAAAGCGCCGCGTAACTGTCGTGCATATTATCTATCTAAAAAGTATAAACACCTTACCAAGGATAAAGAGCGATTAGAAAAATTAATAGAAAAAATTCCAGGCCGGGACGATCAAAATCGCACTCGACATTGGCGTTTCCTAATTAAAAATTCTTTATGGAAAGAACTTTCTTATGATTTGTTGAAGTTTCATTATGATCCTGCCTACGATAAAAGTTTAAATAACAATAATAGGAAGACAATTTTTGAATATAATCATCAAGATATAAGTGATGCGGTTCTTTCAGCAACTATCGATGACATAAATTCTAAATATCGATAATTGAAACTCCTCTTATTAATAGGTTTAAATTTTTTAAAACTTTGAAAATGCTCGTATTCATAGAACAGTATGGTGCCGCCGGTGAGATTCGAACTCACGACTTCTCCCTTACCAAGGGAGTACTCTACCCCTGAGTTACGGCGGCTTCTAAGTGTGAGGGGCTTACAATGCCATGACAGGCATGTCCATGCAATAAAACAACAAAGTTAATAACTAATGTGATAATATTTATTTAAATGTGGCTTAACGAATTGATGTATTTGAATTGAGGATAAGAAAATCAAAAAAATGAGCAAGTCGGTTTCTACTCAAAAATATGATGAGAAAAGTCGAAGGCGTTCTGCAGCATTACGAACTAACTTACTTCGTCGAAAAAAACAAAAGCGTGAAAGAAAGGAGTTTGAAAACATCCATAATTAAAAATCGGGATGTGAGTAAATGTTTTGTCGATTTTAAAGTCTACTATTCTCTAAGTCTTTTTGTTAAACCCATTCCAATGAGTTTTAAAATTAAGGGATCCACCTCAGTATGGATAAAATTCTAATAAAAGGCGGCAGTCCTCTCTTTGGATGTATTCAAATAAGTGGGGCAAAAAATGCGGCGTTACCGCTTATGGCAGCTAGTCTATTAACAGATGCCCCAATTGTTCTGCATAATTTACCGCATCTAGCTGATATTAGTACTATGGCTAACCTTTTAACCCATCATGGTGTTAACATTAGTATGACGGGTGAGGCGGGAGATGGCGGTCATACCGGAAGGGCTCTTAAACTTAAAGCTTCGAAAATTAAAAATACAACGGCTCCATATGAATTGGTTCGTCGGATGAGGGCTTCAATACTTGTTTTAGGGCCATTGTTGGCTAGAACGGGAGAGGCACGGGTTTCTTTACCGGGAGGTTGCGCTATAGGTGCCCGTCCCGTTGACCTTCATCTTAAGGGTTTAAGCCAACTGGGTGTAAAAATTCAAATGGAAGAGGGCTATGTTACTGCTTCAGCGCCGCATGGTTTAAAAGGGACAAAATTTACTTTTCCTATAGTTTCTGTAGGAGCTACTGAAAATCTACTTATGGCTGCTTGTCTGGCTAATGGAGAAACAGTCTTGACCAATGTTGCTCGCGAGCCCGAAGTCGGTGATCTAGCAGAATGTCTAATTAAGATGGGCGCTAAAATTAATGGGATAGGCACCGATACTTTGGTTATACAAGGTCAGAGGACACTATCTGGAACGGAACATATCGTTGTTCCCGATCGCATAGAAGCCGGAACTTATGCGATGGCTGCAGCGTTAACCGGAGGCGATATAATTTTAAAAGGTCCCAGAATGGAATTACTTCAGGCTGTGTTGGATAAACTTGGTGAAGCGGGTGTTTCTGTTCAAAAAACTGAAGGTGGTATCCAAGTCAAACGTAATGGGAAACTTAAAGGTGTGGATGTAATGACAGAACCATTTCCGGGCTTTCCAACGGACCTACAAGCGCAGATGACAGCTTTAATGAGTATTGCGGAAGGGGCTGCGATGATCACCGAATCGATTTTTGAAAATCGTTTTATGCATATTCCTGAACTTGCTCGTATGGGAGCTAATGTAACTGTGCATGGTGCATCATCACTAGTCCGAGGTGTTGGAGAGTTGATTGGAGCACCGGTGATGGCAACTGATTTGAGGGCGTCAGCTTCGTTGGTTTTAGCGGGCCTTGTGGCTAAAGGCGAAACAACGGTTAATCGCGTTTACCATATTGATCGTGGTTACGAAAGAATTGAAGAAAAGCTTGCTGCCTGTGGAGCAAATATTGAGAGGCTTGATGTATGACCAAAGGTCAACTCTTGAAATTGAGAGCTAATGACAAAGAAGACCTGTCTGTTATCTCCACCGTTTTGCAGGATTCTCTGATTGCTGTAAATGAAATGCTTTTCTTAAAAAAGGAATCCCGCTTCGCATTTGTCGCAAATCGGTTTCGATGGGAAGATAATAGAGAAAAAAAACCAGAGGGTATTCTAGGTTATGAGCGGGTTCACTGTGGGATTTGTTTTGACACAGTTACTGCCGTGCGGCAGAAGGGATTAGACCAATACAGAAAATCTCAAATAATCTCGCTTCTTTCTATCGTGGCAGAAGAAAAAATTATCGACATGTCTTTTTCTGCAGGTATTGAAGTGAGACTAGAGATAGATGAAATTTTATGTCATTTGCAGGACTTGGATTCACCGTGGTCAACAAAATGGCGACCTGAACATAGACTCGAGAAAGGATAACAGAGCTTAAAATGCTGTGTTATGTAGATTGTTGGAAGAAAAATTAAAACTTATACTTGCCCTTCCTAAGGGCAGGATTTTAAATGAAGCGCTGCCGTTATTGGAGAGGGCAGGCGTAAAACCTGAAAGTAGTTTTCATGATAATGGAGACCGTCGTTTAATATTTCAAACAAATGTAAGTGGGCTAAATATCATACGCGTGCGAAGCTTTGATGTAGCTACTTTTGTTGCGTTTGGAGCAGCTCATATAGGAATCGCTGGCAGCGATGTTCTTATGGAGTTTGATTATCCAGAAAATTATTCTCCTCTAGATCTAAAAATTGGCAAATGTAGAATGATGGTTGCGCAGCCATTAGAATTGAAAGAAGACGATGACCCAGCGCGTTGGAGCCATGTTTCCGTAGCTACAAAATATCCGGAAGTTACCAAGCAGCATTTTGCCGCTAGGGGGGTCCAGGCAGAATGTATTAAATTGAATGGGGCGATGGAGCTTGCACCTAAGCTTGGGCTGGCGAGACGAATTGTTGACCTAGTCGATACAGGTAAGACTCTGAAAGAGAATGGGTTGGTTGAAGTCGAACATATAGCGGACGTTAGTTCACGCTTAGTAGTCAATCGCGCTGCGCTTAAAACAAAACCGGAACTACTCGGAAAATGGGTTGAGAGGATAAGGGAAGCCGTAAATGGTTAATAAAATCAATTTCATGGACAAAGATTACGAAGAACAGCTGCAAAATTTAGTTATTTCTCGCCATGAAATAGATGAAGAGATTGATTATTCAGTATGTTCTATTCTCAATAGTGTAAGGAAAAATGGTGACGAGGCTATCTTAAGTTATACAAAAGAATTTGATCGTTTAGAATTGTCCAACTCCTTTGATTTGAGAATTGAACAAGAGGAAATTGAAAAAGCAATATCGAGTTGTCCAAATGAAATTGTGGCCGCTTTAACGCACGCCAAAATGCGAATAGAGACTTATCATAAAAAACAGTTACCTGAAGACTACGACTATGTTGATGAAGAGGGGGTAAATTTGGGTTCTAGGTGGACATCGATGTCTTCAGTTGGTGTTTACGTACCCGGCGGGCGGGCATCTTACCCAAGTTCTGTGTTGATGAATGTGGTTCCAGCGAGGGTAGCCGGTGTTGAGAGGGTAGTTATGGTAGTTCCTGCACCGGATGGGCATTTGAATTCTTCAGTTCTAGCGGCAGCTTCTATTTCCGGTGTAGATGAAATTTATCGTATGGGTGGTGCCCAGGCCATCGGCGCATTAGCCTATGGAACAGAAACTATAAGGCCAGTAGATAAAATTGTCGGGCCGGGAAACGCTTATGTGGCGTTGGCTAAACGTAAAGTTTTTGGACTTGTTGGTATCGATATGATTGCGGGTCCATCAGAAATTTTAGTTGTGGCTGATTCAAGCAATAACCCCAGTTGGATTGCGTCGGATTTACTCTCACAGGCAGAACATGATGAAAATGCGCAACCTATTCTAATTTGTGATAGCGAACCTTTTGCTGCCACTGTAACTGAGACCATCGAAGAGCAACTGATTACTTTACCTCGCGAACCAATTGCCCGAAGCAGTTGGGATAAAAATGGTACAATAATAATCGTCGAAAACTTATATGATGTTGCGGGTCTTATTGATCGATTAGCACCTGAACATTTGGAACTAGCGGTTGAAAATCCCGATATAATATTAAAAAATGTGAGAAATGCTGGAGCAATATTTCTTGGTGTTTTTACACCTGAAGCAGTTGGCGATTATATAGCGGGCCCAAGCCATGTACTGCCGACAGCTGGCAACGCGAGGTTTTCCTCGGGGTTGGGCGTACTAGATTTTTTAAAAAGAACATCAGTGATTCGTTGTGATAAAAATTCGTTTGATAAGATTTGCGATAGCGCAGAAACCTTGGCCAATGAAGAGGGGTTACATGCACACGCTCTATCCTTGTCATTGAGACGTCGGCAAACCTAATTAGTATCTAATTTGAATTATTTAAATTGGTAATTCGTTTATATTTTCTGAAGATAGATTTTAGAATGTTGTTTATAGGTAAGGAATAAGTATGCCAGATAAAGATTCTAATTTGGTATTGGCATCTGCTTCCATAAGAAGATTAGATTTATTGAAACAAATTGGGGTTTCACCAGTTTTGATAGACCCTGCCGATATCGAAGAAACACCTATAAATAAGGAATCTCCGAAAAATTTGGCTGAACGTCTGGCTAAACATAAAATGGAAGTAGTGGCAAAGAGGAATCAAGGTCGCTGGGTTATTTCGGCCGACACTGTTGTTGCATGTGGAAGACGGATATTATCAAAACCTGCAGACCGTTCAGAAACGAGTGATTTTCTAAAACTTTTATCTGGCCGTCGTCACCGTGTTATAAGTTCTGTATGTGTTATGGACCCAAACGGAAATTTAGCTAGTCGTAGTGTTAACACAGTAGTGTTATTTAAGAGACTAAATATTGATGAGGTGAAGTTTTATCTTTCGACACAGGAATGGAAAGATAAGGCCGGTGGTTATGCAATTCAGGGACAGGCGGCTAGGTTTGTTAAGTCTATCAAAGGTTCTTATTCGAATGTTGTTGGATTACCATTATCTGAAACATATGAAATACTTGTAGGGTTAGGGTTCCAGTTCCCACAATAAAAAGAAATTGGAAAACCAAAACCATGGGTCGTGAACTTTTAATAGAAAATCAAGGAAATGAATTTCGTATAGCAACAATTGAAGATGGTTCTTTGGTTGATTTGTCTCTCGACCGAAAAGACTTTGGCAGTATTATAGGTAATGTTTATCTTGGCCGTGTTGAACGAGTTATTAACGGTATCGGGGCGGCTTTTATTGACTTGGGAGTTGGAAAATCAGGTTTTTTACCCTTCAATAATGTTTCGGATAGTAAAAGCAGACATAATAGTTTGGTCGAGGGAGCAAGTGTTTGTGTTCAGGTAATGAGGGATGCATTCGGAGAAAAGGGGCCTCAGGTTTCTATGGAAATTTCTCTTGCCGGACGTTTTATAGTTTATGAAGCGAATAGCTCTCGCCTTGCGGTCTCTCGGCAAATTACAAATGAAGTAGAGCGTGAGCGTTTACTGTCTCTAACCAATCAATTGCGTCAAGACAATGAAGGATTTGTATTAAGGACGGCAGCAGAAGGTAAAAATTGTCAAACGCTTGAATATGAAATCAATTATTATCGTAATTGCTGGAATGAAATTCTCAAAAAACGCGATAAAGAAAATACTCCAGCATTGATTTATGAAGAATTGGATATTGTTAAAAGGACTCTTCGAGATCATGCTCAGGATGATGTGTTAAAGTTTCATTTTGACGATAATACTATTTTTGTTGAGGCAAAAGAATTTTGCGAAGCAAAATACCCATCTTTGACAACGAAATTACATCTCAACATAGATCCAACGCCATTATTTGAAAAATATGGTGTTGATGAAGAAATAGAGTCTGTTTTGAAAAGAGATGTCTCCTTGCCCTCTGGAGGCGCGCTTGTAATAGAAACTATGGAAGCACTAACCGCGATTGATGTAAATTCTGGCCGTTATATAAACGGAAGTGACCCCGAGGAAAATGCAAGTAAAATCAACAATGAAGCAGCAAATGAGGTTTGCAGACAGATAAGGTTGCGTAATCTAAGTGGATTGATAGTTGTAGATTTCATAAATATGACAAAAGAAGAATCCTGGACAAGAATTCTGAATAAACTGCGCCTTGAAATTTCTAGGGATAGGGTAAACTGCAGAGTTTTAGGCCGTACAGAAGGAGGGTTGGTTGAATTAATTAGACGACGCAGCAGTGTACCACTCACAGAGGCATTATTCGTTGACTGTCCGGAATGCAATGGCGAGGGTTTGGTTTGGCGAATTGAAAGCGTCATTTATGAAATTCTAAAAACTCTCAAGAAAGAAAGTATATCAGACAGGGCAGGAAGTTTAGTTTTAAATATTAGTCCTGAAATCAATGAAACAATCAAAAGAAAGAATTACGAAGATGAACTTATTTCTCAGCCTGGAAGACAATTAGTATCAAGAGTTGTACGGGATTTTTCTCCAGAAGAATACGAGATATATATCCAAGATGAGAAACAAAGTGATTATTGACTTGGAAGACAAAAAGAATAGTGCCAAATGTCCGGTTTGTAAAAATAAGAGTCTTGCTCAATACAGACCCTTTTGTTCCTCTCGTTGCGCTGACATAGATTTATCTAAGTGGCTCAATGGTAGTTATTCAGTGCCCATTTTGGAAATGTCGGAAGCAGACCTTGATGAACTTGATTCTGCCGTAAATGAAAAAGAATTTTTTGAGAAAAAGGATTAGTATTAAATTATTTCTATGGGTGTTTGTATGGACACGTTGATTGAATTCTCTTATAAGCACGTACCAGATTTGGTTTGCCCAGGTAGCTCAGTTGGTAGAGCACAGCACTGAAAATGCTGGTGTCGGCTGTTCAAATCAGCCCCTGGGCACCATTTTTAAGGGTGAATCCTTTATTATAAAGTTTTTTAACCTGTCTTGATAAAATTGCCGCGGTATAGATACGCGCATCAGTATTCCATAATTCCGATGTTTGCATTATTGGAGGCCGAGGTGACTGTCATAATTGTCAATAGGGAATTAAAATAAAATTATTCTGATCACGTATGGAGTTATAGAGAATGCTCACCGATGATATGAAATCTATAATTAAAAGAGCAAAACTCGGATTTGTGGCTACTAAAAATTCAGATGGCAGTCCCAACCTTTCTCCGAAAAGCACCTTGCGGCCCTGGGATAGTGATCACCTTATATTTGCAAACCTCGCTTCCCCACAAACCGTAGCCAATTTAAAAAAAGATTCTCATATAGAAATTAATTGCATAGATTTTCTTGCAAGGCGTGGTTACCGTTTCACCGGTAATGCATCATTACATTCCTCTGGTGATGATGTCTTTGAACAGTTCCTTAATGTTTTGATGGAAGAGTTGGGGACAGAAACAAAAATGCATGATGCTGTATTGATTAAAATTACAGCTGTTCGACCTGTTATCTCACCGGCCTATGATAAAGAAGGTGTTACAGAAGAAAAACTTGTAAAATCTTACAAAAAAAAATATGGCGTTTTTATTTGATTTTTTGCTCTGCCGCTACAATCCTAAATAGTATAACGTTGTTTTTCGCTCAATATAAGTTGTCGCCTCCGTTTACAACAATGCATTGACCAGTAACAAAGTCGCTATCGTTTGAGGCTAGATAAATAAGTGTGCCGGTAAGGTCTTCGGGATTTTGTATCCGTGGTATTGCTCGTGCAGATACTGAACGATCAAACCGGGAAGGGTTAAAACCCTCCTCTGCCATCATAACATCCGTACAAGTCAGCCCCGGGGCAATCGAGTTTACGCAAATACCAAATTCGCCCAGTTCTTTTGCTATTGCCCGGCTAAAAGCAACAACGCCGCCTTTGGATGATACATAATGGGCAAACCTCGTCGTTCCTTTCATCATAGTGTCGGAGGCAATATTAATAATTTTCCCATACTTTTGAGTTTTCATTATCGGAGAAACGGCCCGCGATAAAATAAAAACGCCCCTTAAATTTACAGACATTACTTTATCCCATTCAGTCACGCTAATTTCCTCGAATGGTTTTCTATCAAGTGATGCAAATATGGCGGCATTATTTACCAAGATATCAATTCGTCCATATGCCTGAAGAGTTGAGTCTATAAGTTTCTGAACTGAGCTTTCATCACTTATATCACAGGTTTCGGTCTGAAGCTCAGCGGCAGGTTGCGCTCGTTGAACCATTTCTTTTGTTTTGGTGCAGTCTTTTACATCTACAATGATTGTTTTGGCTCCATTTGAAGCTAGTGCATTTACATAAACAGCTCCAATTCCCTGGGCTGCTCCAGTAACAATTGCAACTTGGTCTTTTAAACGCATCTTCAGTCCCTTATTGATAGTATGACAATTTGGTCTAATAAACTTGTATAAACTTAATATTGTTTTGCTTTAAAGGGTACGAAGAATTCTACCAAAGAGCTATACTTGTTATTAACTTCGAAAACTTTATTGGTGGTAATTTAAATGGTGAATTTAGTAGATGAGTTAAAAGGCAAAGTTGCAATTGTGACTGGAAGCGCTCGA
>MDTE01064625.1_pt1 | contig 33316 bp, 33 predicted proteins | sample 811231 | NCBI WGS metagenome assembly MDTE01 (sample SAMN05326651, study PRJNA326480) | marine metagenome | isolation source: seawater | place: Indian Ocean: Red Sea | collected 2010
ATTTCCGGATGGGTTCTAGATCCTGACCGCAAAAAAATGTCAAAGTCGAAAGGCAATGCTGTAACGCCCATCGAAACTCTTGATCGTTTTGGTGCAGATGCAGTCAGATATTGGTCAGCATCATTCAGGTTGGGTTCCGACGCGACTCATGATGAGTCAATCTTCAAAATTGGCGGCAAGTTAGTCACCAAAATTTACAATGCTGGAAAGTTTGTGCTTGCTCAGACTGCCGATGAAGGTCCGATTGTAAACGAGCTTGATCGCGCCTTCATTGCTGAACTAAAGGAGCTTGTAGTAGTTGCGACTCAGGCATTTGAGCGATTCGAGTTTTCAATAGCCCTGCAAGAAACGGAAAAGTTTTTTTGGGGAGCATTCACTGATAATTATATTGAGTTGATAAAACGCCGATCTCGATCCGAAGATGATCCGCAGGGAAGGGCCTCTGCGGTGGCAACCCTTCGTCTTGGGCTAAATGTTGTGCTAAGGCTGTTTGCTCCAATCGTTCCGACTATTACGGATGAAGTTTGGAGTTGGGTGTTCGCTGAAGAAACAGGAGATTCATCTATTCATTTAACTAGCTGGCCGACGGTGGCTGAACTTGCTGCAATTCCCGCGCCGGAGGTGACTGGATCTTTTTCTGCTGCATGCGATGCAATATCTGCAATCAGAAAGTCGAAGAGTGAAAGTGGTATGAGTCTGAATCGAGAGTTGCTAACTCTCGATTTGGAAACCGATGAGGCTGGAGAACACGATCTTAGGCTCGTACGTAAGGATGTTGCGGCTGCAGGTGGTGCTGACGATATTAGCTTTGTATCGGGGACTCCAACGTCTGATTGGCGTTACACGGCCCACGTAAAACCGTTGGAAGACTAGATTTAAAGTAAATCTAGTTGTCCTTCTTCCATTTATCCCATTTTTCTAGAGTGAAATCTTTTGCTGCAAAGAATTGGTGGACAGCGGATTCTTTCATTCGAACCTCCGCACACATTTTTGCCACATCAGCAGCCATATCTACCTCAACTCTAGTTGTGCCGTCAGCATCGCATACTAATATATCTCCAGGAGCGATTTTCAAACTTGCGATCACCACTTCAATGTTTTGCTCAATCATGTTGAAAGGGCCATGGCCTGGAACCCGTCCAGTTGCCCATAGTGGTAAACCGGCTTGTTTTATCCCGGGGATGTCTCGAGCGTTTCCATCGACCAGTGCGCCGACTGCGCCAAGTGCCTTCATTTGATACGCCATGCCATCTCCAATGATGGCCCCTCTGCGAGAAGGCTTTTCTACGTCTTGCTGGACTACGATCACTGGTACATCGGCTTTTGCTATAGAGTCAAAATAGTCTGTGCGGTTTGATTTGAGTTCACCGGGTTCATTTAATGGAGCCCAGGTTGAAGTAAATGCGTATCCGACTACGGGTTTTTCTCCTGGGGAGACGTATTCTTGGATACTGGGGTCGGTGTAATCGTTGTCTTCGTGAATGTACCCACGAACAAGGATCCCAGCATTTTGAACTGTAGCCGAATCGTATTCAGCCAATGTATCTAGTACCGATTGATTTACTGTTTTCATAATATGAACAGGGTTTAAACGTATCTAGTTTTCAATCGGAACAATATCAGGCTCTACGCTGAGTGGATCGCCAGGAAAAAATTCTCGCCATGGCTCGAATTGTTCAACGAAAGTCCGACCTTCTTCCATTGATCCTAATCCTTTGACGGCGCGTCCAGGATCGTAGCCGGTTGTTTTGGCAAGGGCTTCGATACCGCGTTTGGTATCCCGAACTCCTCCAACCGAGAAAGTATCACCTTCATCGTTTTCAACTATTAGATCAATTCCTTTTTTCTTCTGCTTCCAGTACAGCCTCATGTAGACGCTCTCGATCGGATTTTGTAGTGAAGTATTTACAGCTCATATTCTACGGTGAACTGCACCGTTATGGCATGGCTGAGTCTATGGAAATCTTGCGGATATAAATTTTCGCTAATGTTTTTTTGAGGATTTGATGGAACAATGTCCGAAATTAGACTGTGACTATCAGCTCTGATTAATATTTCGTAAGTAAAGGCAAAGCGTAGTCGAGAATAGCGTGACCGACGTTTAATTTGGTCATTAGAGGATGTTGTTGTGTGTTTCCTTGGGAGTCTACGAATGTCACTCGGTTGGTATCTGTGCCAAATCCGCTTCCGGGCTCACTTATATCATTTGCAACGACAAAGGCTGCTCCTTTAGGTGTCGTTTTTGCTTTCGCGTTTTCTTCGACATTATTTGTCTCCGCAGCGAATGCAACTTTTACAAGTTTCCTGCCTTTGGCAAGTGGCATAAAGTCTTCGACTTCTACAAGTTTAAGTGACGTTTCTGGCTGGCCGTGCTTTTTTATCTTTTGATCAGAAACTTGAGCGGGTGTGAAGTCAGATATCGCAGCGGCCATGATAAGAAGATCAGCTTCAGATGATGATGGCACGATCGCATTGCGCATCTCTTCAACTGTCATGGCTTTCACTACCTCTACACCTGATGGATAAGGGAGGTCTGAGGCAGTGATCAGAAGTACGTCAGCACCTCGGTCACGTGCAGCTTCGGCGATTCGATGCCCCATTTTCCCCGTAGATCGATTTGAAATGAATCTGACCGGATCAATTGGTTGGCGGGTGCCGCCCGCAGAAACAATGACTCGTCTGCCTGAGTAGTCGCCATGTCTTCCGATGGCTTGGCGCACTAATCCTTCTAAAACATGAGTTTCTACTAACCTGCCTTTTCCCAATAATCCAGATGCTAGTCGTCCGTTGGCGGGGCCAGCGATTATCGCTCCATCTTCAACAAGTGTATTGACGTTTCGTTGCGTGGATGGACTTGCAAACATGTCAGCGTCCATGGCTGGTGCGATGATCACAGGTGCCTCAGTGGCGAGTACTGTTGCCGTCAAGGGGTCGTCGGCTATACCAAGGGCTAACTTTGCGATGGTATTGGCGGTAGCCGGAGCAATTAGAATACAGTCTGCTTGTAAAGCTAGGGCAACATGATCCATGTTTAGTTCCGATCGTGCTTGCCACAAGCCAGTGGTAACAGGTCGATGGGTTAGCGCCTCAAAAGTAGCCGTTCCGACGAATGTGGTGGCTGATGTCGTCATAATGACGTCGACCGAGGCACCTGCTTGCACCAGTTTGCTCGCGATATCTGCCGCCTTATAAGCAGCGATTGAACCTGTTACGCCCAGAACAACGTTTTTACCTTGAAGAGGGGTGTGTGATATTGGTCGCATTATTGAAGTCATCTTAGGTGGCATGTCAGATTAATTGTTATTCATTTCATATACCATCCTCAAACCAGTCAACGTGAGTTCGGGGTTTATATGGTCGAAACAGTCAGTTTGTTCACCCATTAATTTCGCCAAGCCGCCAGTTGCGACTACTCTTACCTCGTCAGGCTTACCTGGATTCAACTCTGATTTAAATCGTGTCACCATTCCTTCGATCAGCGCAGCGAATCCGTAAATAAATCCCGATTGCATCGATGTAACTGTACTTTTGCCTATGACATTATCCGGCGCGATCATTTCTACACGGCGAAGTTGAGAAGTGTTACGGAACATTGCATCTGCCGCGATTTCCAGTCCTGGAGAAATCGCACCTCCGATGTAGTCACCATCCACGGTGATTGCGTCGAACACGGTTGCCGTGCCGATATCTACAATTATGATCGGGCCACCGTATATTTGATGAGCAGCTACTGCATCCACGATTCGATCGGCTCCGACATCTTGAGTCCTGTCATAGTGAATGCGAATACCAGTTCGTATGCCTGGGCCGATTACGAGCGGGTCCCTTTTTGTCAGGGATGCAAGCGCCTTGACATAATCTTCTGTAAGTGGCGGTACGACCGAGCACAGGACCACAGCATCAAATGATCCTGGGTCGACGTTCTTTGATTTCAAAATACCTTGAAGTGCCACAACATGCTCGTCAACGGTGCGTGCCTCGCGAGTTCCCAGACGCCAGGTTGCGGTAATAATCTGACCTTCAAAGGCTCCGATTGTGATGTTCGTGTTACCGATATCAACGGCGAGTAGAGAAGTCACGGTCGTTCAAGTATAAGAGTGCGAGTTGTTAATGAGCGTACTGTTATCAGGTAAAGATTTTATCTCTGAGGGAACCAGATAGATATCAATTAGCTTTTTTTGACACGAAATCCCGATAGAAGTAGCCGAGACGGTTCGATACATCCGTTGCTCGCATACTCGTTTCACCCAGTTCTCTCCTGGCTATGTCAGCTGCGTAGCCATGTATGTAAACAGCTAATGAAGCGATATCCAATAAATTGTCAGGGCGCTGGGACAGCAATCCACCTAAAAGACCCGCCAAGGTGTCGCCACTTCCGCCTTTGGCTAGTCCGGAGTTGACCCACGGAGAGACTCTAAAACGACCATCTGGTGCTGCGATTATTGTGGCGGCGCCTTTAAGTACCACTATTTTTTGGAACTTTTCAGCCGCCTCGAGTGCAACTGCAACTCTGTTTTGTTGGACATCTAAACTTGATATCCCCATTAGTCTGCCCATTTCTCCAGGATGTGGTGTCAGAACACAAGGGATTTTTAATCTATGCCACCATTGATGAGATTCGGCGAGAATGTTCAAAGCGTCGGCGTCGATGACAACTGGGATATCATCGACGATTTGCGAAAGTAAACTCGTCACAAATTCAAAGGTGTTTCTGCTTTTACCTAAGCCCGGACCAATTACGGCTGATGTTGCGTTCGTTAGAAAGTCGAGCACTATGCTGCAGGCTTCCGAAGGATTGATATCACCGTTTTCAGAGACAGGAAGTGATTGATAAATGGCCTCAGGAACATGGCCTGCGATCACCCGATATGCGGGTTCTGGAGTCGTTACGAAAGTAAGTCCTGTGCCTGATCGACTTGCGGCTTCGGTCGCGAGCGTCACAGCTCCGAGATATTGTTGGGAGCCTCCGATGATCAGCGTAGAGCCGAACTGCCCTTTGTGTCCTTGATCGGGACGTGCAGGGATAATCGAAACAGCGAGATCTTTTGTTAGTAATTCCGTTTTTACTTGTGAGTCAAGACCTTTTGGAATACCGATATCTAATACGATCTTTTCCCCGAGTACTTCTAAATCAGTGAGGGTTGCAGTTCCGAGCTTTGGATAACCCAGCATCAAAGTGATGTCAGCAGGAAGCCCTGCAGTATCAAACTTTCCGGAGTCAGAGTTCAATCCCGTGGGTAGATCAACAGCCATCACTCTTGCCCGAGATTCGGCAGCACAGAGCAATAAAGATGAGAGGGGTTCCTCGATTGGGCGTGAATTACCGGTGCCTAGAACCGCATCAATTACCAGATCGGTAGTTTGAAGCTTCGATTTAAGAGACTTAAGTCCTCCTTGTGACAAACCATCAATGATAGTAACTCCGCTATCCTCCGCCAGCTCTCGTTTTGGGTCAGATGATTTTCTTGGTGCGCAAATAAAGACTTCTACCCGCACTCCCCATATCGATAGCAAGCGGCATGCGATAAGACCATCGGACCCATTATTTCCTGATCCGATCAAAGCAACTATTCGTTTGCCGTAGATATCAGGTTTCATTTCGGGTGTGTCACGAATAGCTTCAGCAACCGCAACGCCGGCGTTTTCCATTAAGTTATCTTCAGATATTCCTGACTCTACGCAGCGTTCTTCGATTCGCTGCATTTCAGCAGCCGTTACGAGTTTCATGGCTTCCATGCATCATCGTCGGCTTCACCAACGGCTGATGCTGTCGCTAGCTCGCGTGAATGTGACAGGCTTAGAGCGATACGAGTTATTCCCATTTTTGCAGCACGAACTTTGGCTGGCCCGTGTAAAACAATTTCAGGCGCTCGGCCTCTATATCGGGTGACTTCGATCGATTTCCATGGCACTCCACGTACACCTGTTCCAAGTAATTTCATCACAGCTTCTTTAGCTGCAAATCGACTGGCTAGTTGATTTGCGCGACCTCGTGCATAGGACTGTTCACGTTCCGTGAATACCTTGGTAAGAAATCGCTTAGGGTATCGTTCGAGGACTCCAGCTACCCTTGGAATCTCAATTAAGTCGATCCCTGTGTAAATCATGTTTCAGGTGCCTCCCGTGCATGGTTTGGTAAGAAGTCTAAATACTGCTGAAAATAATACTTGGCATAAGTATCGCTTGTAGCGGGTAATCTTATATAGGATCTAATTTACTCTTTAAACTGAAATCCGATGTATACATCGACTTAGAGGTCTTCCAATAGTGACAGCCCGCATCATTGACGGTAAAAAAATCGCTTCCAAAATCCATGATGAGGTTAAAGTCGGTGTGAGGGATTTTGAATCCAAATATGGATCACTCCCCGGTCTCGCTGTGGTTCTTGTTGGGGATGACCCGGCATCTCATTCTTATGTGAAAGGTAAAGAAGCTGCATGTGCAAAAGTCGGAATCATGACCGAGACAATTCGACGCAAAGCGTCGATTACTCAGACGGAATTGTTGGAAACTTTGGGCAGGCTGAACAGCGATCCGAAATTCAGTGGAATTTTAGTTCAGTTGCCGCTTCCCAAACACCTGGATGAAGATGCGGTGATAGCAGCTCTCGATCCCGCTAAAGATGTGGATGGTTTGCACCCAGTCAATGCGGGGTTGCTGATGCTTGGGCAGCCTCGGTTTGCACCGGCGACCCCACTTGGTGTTCAGAGAATGCTGCTTGAAGAAAACGTGAATTTGAATGGGGCAAAAGTAGTGATCGTAGGGCGAAGTAAACTTGTCGGTATGCCGTTGATGGCATTGTTATTGCAAAAAGGCCCGGGAGCAAATGCTACTGTCACCGTTTGCCATACTGGTACCAAAGATATCGGAAATGAGACCCGTCAAGCTGATGTCCTTATAGCAGCAGCTGGTTTCCCGGGCGCTGTTACTGCGGATATGTTGAAGAGTGGAGCAATTGTGATTGATGTGGGTGTTTCCCGGGTGGAAGACTCAACTAAAAAACGCGGTTACAGTCTTGTTGGCGATGTAGAGTTCTCAGGCGCGTCTGAAGTTGCGTCGGCTATCACTCCTGTTCCAGGGGGTGTAGGACCAATGACGATTTCAATGCTTCTAGTAAATGTGCTTCAAGCTGCCAACCTGGCCGCAGCAACTTCTAGAAGATCCAGCAATTTACGATAGAATGACCCATCGGTCTTTTCTAACTAACCGGGTATTAAGTAGATTCTTGTGGCGTTGCGCTACGTTTATAGCACCTGATAATTAATGGCTAGTTCCACCAAATCCAACGCAAAATCTAGGTCTCAATCCTCAAAGCCGTCTAGGAATGGAGATTCGGCGCCACTGCTTAATAAAGATTTGCCAAGTACGGTCGATCATCTTGATCTATTTAAGATGATGTACCTCATCCGACAGTTTGAAATTGCTTGTGGTGAAAACTATTCCAAGGGTTTAATACGTGGTTTCCTCCATCTTTACATAGGCCAGGAAGCAACTGGAGTTGGAGCTGTTTCGGGTCTCAGAGAAGATGACTATATCGTTAGCCACTATCGGGACCATGGCCATGCTCTTGCTCGCGGGATGGATGTCAACCGTGTGATGGCAGAGTTGTTTGGACGTGCGACAGGAACGTCTAAAGGTAAAGGCGGGTCGATGCATTTGTTCGATGTTGCCAAGCGATTTATGGGTGGACATGCCATCGTTGCAGGTCAGTTGCCTCTTGCTGCTGGACTTGCTCTTGCTCAGCAGTATCAAAAGACCGACGCTTTGACTATGTGTTTTTTTGGTGATGGTTCAACCAATCAAGGTGTGTACCACGAAACGTTAAATTTGGCCGCAATATGGAAGTTGCCGCTTTTGTTTTTTCTTGAAAATAACATGTACGGGATGGGTTCTTCCATTGAGCGAGTGCGAGCTGGAGGAATCGATTTTTACCCTGGTATCGCCACCTACGGTATTCCTGCCTTAGAAGTGGATGGGATGGATGTTTTGGCAGTGAAAGAGGCAACTGATGTAGCGGTAGGGAAAATACGAAATGGTGAAGGGCCTCAGTTTATTGAAGCTAAGACCTTTCGATTCGTCGGGCATTCCCTCGCCGACGGTCAGAAATATCGTGGTCAGGAAGAAGTGAAAGAATGGGAAGGGAGAGATCCTGTTCTGACGTTTCCAGCAAAGTTGATTGAAATGGGTGTCGTAACTGATAAAGAGATTGCCAGAATTAAAACTGAGGTTGACGAGACGGTGGCGAAATCCGTCGATTTCGCAGAGCAAAGCCCAGAACCGGATCTATCTCAAATTTATAACGATGTAATGGTCTAACGGATATGCCAGAGATACTTTTCAGAGAGGCATTAAAACGAGGTCTGCAAGAGGCCTTAGAGAATGATCCGCGAGTGTTCATGATGGGGGAAGATATTGGGGAGTATGGCGGTGCGTATGCTGTTACCGATGGTTTTTTAGAAAAGTTTGGGCCAGAACGTATCAAAGATACCCCTATTTCCGAGCAGGCCTTTGTAGGCGCTGGGATTGGAGCCGCTGCCGCTGGTTTACGTCCTATTGTTGAGTTCATGTCCATTTCTTTCTCACTAGTGGCCTTTGACCAGATAGTGAATATGGCTGCCAATCTTCGTTATATGTCTGGGGGGCAGATTAACGTTCCGATGGTTATCAGGGCGCCTACAGGCGCAGGGGTACAACTGGGAGCTACGCATTCACAAAGTTTCGAGACCTGGCTCGCTGAGGTTCCCGGCATAAAGGTTGTATGTCCGTCGAATCCGTACGACGCACTGGGTTTGATTCGATCAGCAATTAAAGATGACAATCCCGTAATAGTTGCCGAACCTGCACTTCTTTACGGTGATAAAGGTAATGTTCCTGACGAATATTATGAGATTGAGCTTGGAAAAGCTGATGTAAGTCGTACGGGGACCGATATTACCCTCGTGTCATACGGTTACGGCATGCGTCCGGTAAATTCTGCTGCAGATAGTCTTGAAGAACGAGGTCACTCTGTTGAAACTATCGACTTACGTTCGCTTAATCCACTTGATATCGAAACGGTTTTGACCTCAATACAGAAGACGAACAGAGTTGTGCTTGTAGATAGTGCGCGTCGTACCGGTGGTGTCATGGCCGAAGTTGCTGCAGAGTTACAGCAACGAGCATCCGAATGGCTTGATGGCCCGATCATGAGGGTAGGTTCTATCGATGTCCCTTGGCCTTATAACAGAGGCCTTGAACGGGAAGTCCTCACTGATGCTGGGGATGTGCTAGCTGCTGCTGCGGAAGGTTATGGAATGTAGGGATTTAGTGTTTTGTAATCGAATCTGGTGTTATTTGTAATCTCCTATGTGGGACTCTGAACATAATTGCGTAACACTGTGTAGTATTCGCATCAGTGAACCGTTGATTAGACGATCTCTGTTTCACTTTGATTTTTTCACCATCTAAGACAATCTGATCACTAGCCAAATTTCACACGATAGTTTTATAAATCTAGTTCAATATGGGCTTACAGAATCGGTTATGGCTCATTTCAGCCAGATTTGTGTAGCGGATTCAGAACTTCGACCCGGCAGAGTAGCGCGGGTGGATGGTATATCTACTTTCGTACATGCTGATACCGGGGATTTTCGTGCTGGAAGTAATTTCGCACAAAATATCACTGGTAACCGATCGGAAATTGAGCCTATTGAACCGACTGTTGGTGATTGGGTATTAGTGCGACCTGGCGATCATCAATATTCGGATGAGATTGAATTTGTTGTACCACGAACTTCCTTGTTGATTCGAAACAGATCGGTGCGAGGAAGATCCGAAGGTAAATCCGATCAACAGATTTTGGCCGCTAACGTTAACACGGTTTTCATCATCCAGGCTGCAAACAATCTCAATGTATCAAGATTGGAACGCGAAGTTGCGCTGGTATGGTCTAGTGGAGCCGTTCCTGTGATCGTTGTTTCAAAAATAGACTTGATACAGGAAGTAGATCCTATTAAGTTTCTGGCGCCCCTAGCGTCAGCGGCGCCAGAAGTAGAGATAGTTGCAGTCAGTGGGTTGACCGGGGTGGGGATAAGGTCGCTTCACCGATTTATTTCAAGGGGTGAAACTGTTGCTCTTATAGGCGCGTCTGGCGTTGGTAAATCTACTCTTACGAATCAGTTAATTGGTGAAAACATTATGGATACTGTAGGTATTCGCAGTTCGGATACTCGTGGCCGCCATACGACGGTGACTAGGCAGTTGTTACCTCTGCCAGATGGGGGCGTATTGATCGATACTCCGGGTATACGCACAATTGGTCTTGTAGAAGGACGCGTAGATGCGCTTGCGAAAACTTTTTCAGAAATAGTGGAGTTTGTGGGGAGGTGCAAGTTTCGCGATTGTGCCCACGAAGATGAACCGGGCTGCGCTATCACACAGGCTATTGCTGCTGGGCAATTGCAGACTTCTCGTTTTGAATCTTATAAGTGTTTATTACAGGAGTTAGACGATCAGCGGGCCAATAAAGATCGGGGTACGAAAACCGATAACAGCAGGGAAGACCGAATTAAGGCTATAACCGCTCGCCAACAGTCTAGGCTTGTGAAGTAAGCTGATGGCGGTAGAACGGACCAGATCAGGGTCGCAGGATCGTTGCATACCCACTATCCTAGGTATTGATAAATCAGAGTATCAGTGTTGCATGTGTGCAGCAGTGATGTTGTGATCTGAATGTTCCCGCAGGAGAGGAAATTTGATTAACGAAGTGACCATGCCCTCAATGGGCGCCGACATGACTGAAGGTACTATCGCTAAATGGCTAAAAGCTGAAGGTGATCAGATAAGCCGTGGGGACAAATTAGCTGAAATTGAGACCGACAAAACCGTTGTTGAGATGGAGGCGTATGCTGATGGTGTGCTTCGGCGGATCACAGTCGAAGAAGGTTCTTTAGTTCAAGTGGGCGCCGTTATAGCCTACATTGGTGATCCTGAGGATGAAATCCCTGAAGCAGTATCGGATCCAGTAGTAGCGGAAAGTGATACCCAGCCATCCGAACAATCTGATGCTCCTGCTCCTGCCGATTCAGTATTAGCTAAAAATGATATCGGAACAGAACCAATCGCAGCAGTCAGTTCTGTCGCTGGTGGCAGGGTTAAAGCCTCGCCTATTGCTCGCAAGATTGCGGCTGAAAAGGGCATTGATATTACCACTGTTCCGGGTACGGGACCTGGATCCCGTATCACTAAGGCAGATGTGGAGAATTTCACTCCTTCCGCACAATTTGCTTTATCTGGTTCCAGCACTAGTGCAGTAATTGATGGGTCTGACATCGTTCTTTCGTCTATGCGTCAGGCAATTGCTAGGGTTACGGTTCGGTCGAAGACTGAGGCACCTCATTACTACGTGACTCATGAAGTGAACATGAGTGCGGCAATGACGTTCCGGACACAGTTGAATGAAGCGCTAGATGATGAAGTAAGGGTGTCCGTTAACGATATGGTCTTGAAAGCAGTTACTGCGTCATTGGTGAAGTATCCCAAGTGGAACTCAACATTTGATGGCGATAAGCTTCTGGGACATTCTGATATTAATCTCGGCGTTGCCATAGCTCTTGATGAAGGTCTTATCGTACCTGCGGTGATGGGCATTCAAAAGATGACGTTAGTTGAGATTTCCCAAGCGGTGCGTGATTTGGGCAGAAGAGCGCGAGGTGAAGGTGGCACGCTTACACAGGATGAATTGACAAAGGGTACATTTGGGACATCAAATCTTGGAATGTTTGGAACTGATACGTTTGCAGCAATCATTGTTCCCCCGAATGCTGGAATAATTGCTGTTGGTGCTGTGAAAGAGAAGCCGATTGTTAGTAATGGCGAGGTGGTGGTTGGGCAAATGATGAATGCTACTATTTCCGCTGATCACCGTGTGGGCGACGGAGCTGAGGCCGCCATTTTCCTGAGTGAATTTCAGAAAACTCTTGAAAATCCAGTTCGTCTAATGTTGTGAACAACAAACAACTTTCGAGTTAATTTCTGCCCAGACGAGTGATTTGTGTAAACAAGACCGAACTCCTCGTAGAATTACGGGGCAGTTTACAGGCTGATAAACGATGTACGTACGTGAGATATTTACTAGGCATGAGCGAGCAATACTCAGTCGGTTTTTTACGAACATCGATGAACCGGTTTTTGCTCTTATCAACCTACCAGAGGTTGTAAAAGGGGCTTTATTTGCTCGCTATAGCCGTTCCCACAAATCGTTACGTCGTTTGTTTTTAGATGAATTCTACGATCAAACTGACATAGGGGCTGAAGAACAAAATGATTCAACCGTTAGTACTGATGTCGTGTCAGTCGATCGGGCGCGGGGTTTATTCGACCGCGTTTTTTCCGAGTACGGCGATGACTCCGTAGCTCAACTGGGTGGAGCACATATCGCATGCGAACAAGCTTCGAATATTCTCACTAAGGTATTGGAATGGGGTCGATTGGCTGCGTATTTGGAGCAATCCACTCGTTACATCTTTTACGATCAGAAGTATGGCGATGGTTATCGCTACATCGTCCCGCCGGAGATCCAAAGCGGAAAGATCGCTTCTCATTACAAAGAAACTATTAATTGGTTATTTGACGAGTATTCTCAACTAGTTCACACGTGTGTGACTTTTTTTGAAAATCAGTATCCCAGGCAATCTGGTGATTCTAAATTCATCTACAACGCATCGATTAGAGCTAAAGCATGTGATGTTGCACGTGGTCTTTTGCCTGCGTCGTCATACTCAAATGTCGGAATATTTGCTACTGGCCAGGCTTACGAACATTTGCTTATAAGGATGAATAGTCATCCTTTAGAGGAGGTGCGTGAATACGCTCGAAAAATGCTGCTGGAACTGCGAAAAGTAATCCCTTCGTTTATGAAACGCGTGGATTTGCCCGACCGTGGCGGTGCCTGGTCACATTACTTGAAAGAAAACCATGATGCAGTCGAGAGGATTGCGTCTAGTATTAATGTGGATCCGGATCCAATAGGCGAAGTCTCTTTGATTGAGTGGGATTCAGATGCTGAAAACAAGATTATCGCGGCCGCCTTGTATGCACACACAGATCTCTCTGACGTTCAACTCCAAGCTGTTGTCGATCGCATGAGTGATTCTGAAAAAACTGAAGTGATTAAATCCTACGTTGGTCAACGTAAAAATAGGCGTCATAAGCCTGGTCGTGGCATGGAGCGATCGTTTTATAGATTTGATGTGTTATCTGATTTTGGCAGTTTTAGAGATCTACAGCGCCATCGTATGTTGACTATTGACTGGCAACGACTAGGAGTTAAGCATGGGTATTTAACCCCGCCTTCTATAAGTGAGGTTGGCTGGTCACAAAGATGGAATGATGCTATGGGGCGCATATCTGATTTTTATGCTCAGGTATTAAATGACCATGGCCCTGAAGTTGCACAATATGTAGTGCCGTTTGCATTCAAAATTCGATATTCGATGCAGTTCAATGTTCGGGAAGCGTTTCACATTTTAGAACTGCGCACCGCTCAGCAGGGTCATCCAGATTATCGAAGGGTGTGTCAACGCATGCACACTCTTATTCGCGACAAAGCAGGTCATAAGGCTTTGGCTGACGCAATGTCTTACGTTGATCATGGTTCATATGGCTTGGAGCGGATTGAGGCTGAACGTAAAGCGGAAAACCGTCGATCGCATTCATCTGATTAATTGGGATCTTTTCTTGGACTCGGCTGTTTCTTTGTCATGATCCATGCTGGGATAAGGGTTAGGAAGCATACGACTGCACCATATTGGTAAAACCTAGTGAATACTTTCATACCGGCTTCGCTAGTGCTATTGGCTATGTGTTGCTGCACATCGGGATCGATCGAGAAAGCGGGAATGTCTGTGACCAGTTGATGAAATTGTGCTGTTCCTAGTGTAGTCATTACAGCTAAGCCGACTATCATTCCTATCATTCGGGAGGCACTTAGCAAGGCAGCCGCGATCCCGCGTTTGTCACTGGCAACTTTCTTGAGTGCGGTTTCCGTAATTGGTGAAATAACTATTCCCAGTCCTAAACCTGTAATCACTAGGTGGATTGTCAGTATGGGATCAGTGATATTTACAGTCCACTTAGACATTAGCAGGAAGCCAATGCCGGTAATGCTCGTTCCTATTATTACTGGCATTCGCTCGCCTACGCGTTGTGTGATGTAACCTCCAATCAAAGCCCCAACACCTATAGCTACTGTCATTCTTAGGAGTTGTAGCCCGCCTTCTAATGGAGACTTTTGCAATACAGTGGCTGCTAGTAACGGTACTGTGACCATGCCGATGATTAACGCAGCTCCGATAAAAAAATGGGTCAAGTTCGCAAGGTTAAACGATAGGAGTTTAAAAAGTTTTTCAGGAAACAATGCATCGCGTGAGCGATTGTTGATCAAGAGGAGTAGTAATACCAGTCCAATAGTAAGCGTGAGGGAGATGCCCATGAGTGCATCCGGGTGGCCTAACCGCACAAGGCCGACGGTTAAGAGCGTGAGCGCAGCTGAAAAAATAAGTCCGGTTCGTACATCTACATGTACATTGGTTCGCTTGCCCGCTGGATTTTTGAGAATCCAGATCGATGCGGCTAGGGTCAAAGGAATATTTAGCCAGAAAGCCCATTCCCATGAAAGCCAAGTGCCAATTCCTCCACCCCATATGGGGCCGAAAACAGCTCCTGCTTCAGCACTTGCACCTATCAAACCATATGCGATAGCTCGGTGTTTATCGTCAACTAGTTCCCCTGCGGCTGCGATGGTTATGGGAATGATTGCCCCTCCACCGATTGCTTGGAATATACGTGTTCCGATAAGCCAGTTGTAATCGGGATCTCCACCGTAAAGCCACCCTGGTATTTCCGGGGAAACCGCCACTAAAATAGACCCGATTGAGAAAATTGCCATCGCAAGTAGGAACGCTCGTCGATAGCCGGCACGGTCAGATATGCGCCCCATTAGAGGCATTGCCGCTGTGTAACCGATCAGATAACCCGTGATAGACCAAGAGGCGCGATCGAGTTCACTTACCGCTACTCGTAGATCTGTCATCATTTCCGGTAAAAGGGTTACAACTACTGTTTGGTCATCTGCAGCAATGAAAACTCCAAAACACAATGGCAGCATGAGTTTGTAGGGAGATATGAATTGACCTATTCGGCGGAGCATCGTTTAAATCGGTGGTTGGAGTAACGCTTTTGCATTGAAATTGGAGAGTGTTATTACTCGAACAGTGTTTGATTCATCTCCAGGTTGCGTAATGCCAGTTATAACGATTTTTTTTAGTAGATAACTTTCGGCATCTATTGTGAGGCTTATCTTTGGGGCAGCTTCTGCCTGTACCTCCCCGACAAGCGCAGCAAGAGTGGTCGCAGGGATTTCTCCCACAACGACCAATTCATTGTTCATCTGCTCGCTTCCTGCATATCGTGCGTTTTGGGTTTCTCCAAGAATATCTGCGACCAACTTTATGGGGTCGAGAAATGAGAAAGGACTATCCGCAGGGGTAATCGGGGACCATGTTCCGGTTAGAGGATTTGTCATCCACGTTTTATCGTCAATCACAATTGCTGCAATCCGGACAAAAGTGCGTCCTATTCTTGCTTCAGCAATAAGATCAAAACCGTTGGACGTAACAATCCCACCGGCTTTTGTCATGTCGATTGAACCTGAGAGAGTCGTAAATCCTTCAGGGTGAGTTAAGTCGAACTCGAAACTGTTAAGTTTTTGCATCGCCATCTGCGAGGAATGTATGGCATTGGCAGGCGTTACGCGAGAGACGGTGGGTTCCTCACCAGCTGTTTGATTGGAACAACTGAGCGCAATGAGAAAAAATAGCGCTGCTGCTGTTACAGGTATGTGATGTATGTGAACAGTCATCTTGTGTGTTTGCAACCTAACCAAAGTTGTTGATTGTTACTTAATCAAACTGGTCTTGGATAATAAGTTTTAATTTAACTTAAGGGTCGCTGCAGTCACGCATAAAACCGCAGTTGTCGCACCTCAACTTGCAATGTAGGTCGACCAACTGAGATGCGCAACGATCACAGATCCAAACCTTAGTTTCTGCGTTTTCATTCATGTGGGTTCAACTATTACGGTCTGGCTTTTTACTTCGGTCACAACTGTTTTATTCCATATTAAGAATTCCCAGTGGCTATCTGGGTGTTCTTAAGCAGGAGGAACCTGTGATCAATGGATCAGATAGAAAATGTATTTCATGCTATTGAATTATAGATATCGTTTAAGAGTTAACTAAGGAGAAAGTATTTAGCCATTTACGTGCTAATTAAGTAAGGCTAAGAAGGAGAAATTTAGGAGGTAGCAACGCGCTTTTAGATCTGACTTATCGTTACTAACGGTCGAAATGGAGCCGCGATTCTTTGGACCCCCATACTTTGCTAACTCTCTGGATTTTCTTTGCCCTGGGTCGTTAATGTCTTTAATCTGCGTAGCGCACTTTCTGCTTGCTCTGTATTTGCTCCATCAGGCGCGCGTTCGAGGAATTGGGTGAGGGAGTCGACGGCATCACCAAAATTGCCTACCTTGGTCTGTAAGTGCGCCAGTTCACTCAAGTTGCCTATGTTTGAAGGGTCCAGAAGCTGAATTCGTTCTGAAGCTGAAAGAGCAAGTTTGTATTGTTTGTGCTTTTCGTATGCGACTTTGAGATTGCTGATAAGCCTGCGGAGTATAGTTCTCTTGCTTGTAGGACGCAGGAATTTGCGCTCCAGGTCATCGAAATCAGCTCCATCCACTCTTTCTTTCCTGAGTATGCTGACGATACATTCTTTTCGAGAGAGTAGTCCGCCACTATAGAAAGGGTCGACATAAAGTCTTTCATCTCCCTGACCGATCGCCACAATGAAGTGTTTGCGGAGCGATATCCCTTCTACAACCACTCCAGCGGTTCTGGCGATTTCCATGTACAGGATCGAGAGGGCTACCGGGCTTCCTGTTTTTCGGTCTATAACCTGGTTTATGTGATTATTATTTGGATCGAAATAATCTTTCGTATTGCCGGTGAAGCCAGATTCTTTGAAGATAACGTCGTGCATGACATCAACGAAATCGTATGTTGAGTGATGAGAGGTGAGATGAGCTTTTACTCGTACACCCAACTTAGCTATAAGACCCTGATATGCGACGACGTCCAGATTAGGAAATTCAGCCGACGCTGCGTTCAGGCTAGCTGATGAGAGGTTGATCTCCCAATCTGGGCATCTGATGGTGCGGGCGAAATTCTCTTTTGGATTTGACGGGGTGGTTCCCAAAGCGGATGAATTTTTCCTGTGTCTATGGCAAGCCTTTTCAAATCGAATCACCCGCATTCTAGCTGTGACCCTGTCAAGCCGCAAACGCTCAAGGCATGGTATTTGGTCGATGATTTGACATGATGCTCTGAGGTTGCAAAACTTGTTTGCAGGTGAAGCTTCGAAACTTCACTAGCGTCGTTCGAGACGCACAGGGGTGCTCGGGTAGCCGGGCTGAGATGGTAAACAAGGAAACTTTGCCAACCCTTGAACCTGATCTGGGTAATGCCAGCGTAGGAAAACGGTCTCATGCCATATCCAAGCGTGTATTACTCAGTGTTACAAATAGACCTTAGTAATTGCGTTAGAAGAATGAGTTCCTGTTCAGAGAAATTCGCGTTGGGAAATGCCCGTGTCTACTGTTGATAAGGACGCGTTGTTAACCGTTTCTGGAGTTGGATTTGATTATGAGAACATTCCAGTTCTCGATAATGTTGATCTCTCCTTAAATCGAGGAGAATTTGTGGCGCTTGTGGGGCCTTCAGGTTGCGGTAAAAGCACACTTTTGAATCTGATTTCGGGTCTTTCCTCTCCCCGTAAAGGAACTATAAGTGCTAACGGTATATTTGAAAGTTCGGCGCGACTAGGCAATGTTTCGTACATGCAGCAGCGAGACCTCCTGCTGTCGTGGCGGACAATCGCTGAGAATTGCCAGCTTGGTATGGAACTACGGAGCATTTCCGACGATGTGTCAAAGACACGGGTACAAGAGCTGGCAAAATCATTTGGTCTGTATGACGTGCTCGATCATATGCCTTGGCAACTATCTGGTGGTATGCGTCAAAGAGCCGCATTGATGCGGACCATTTTGCTTGAAAATGATGTGTTGCTTCTTGATGAGCCTTTCGGGGCTCTCGATGCAATAACACGTAATGTGTTACAGAAATGGTTGCTTAGTGTGTTAGTTCGCAATGACAAGGCAGTTCTGTTGGTTACTCATGATGTAGAGGAAGCGATATTGCTCGCGGACAGAGTGATGATCATGGCAAGTGAACCCGGTCGCATAATCGCTGAAGTAGATGTGAGGTTGGCTGAATCCAGCATCGAGTCATCATTTACGTCACCGGAGTTCGTTGAATTAAGGAAAGACATTCTAGAGTTACTGGAGAGGCAAGAGGTGTCTTTGTGATCAATTATTTAGGAGGCATGTGGCTAGCTACCAAGAATTGGTCACCAGCGATTTTCACTGCTCTCGCACTTATTTTGATATGGGAGTTTGTTGTTTGGATTCTCGATATTCAAAGATGGTTACTTCCTCCGCCAACAATTATTTTTCAAGAATTAATTGATTCCATAGGACTTTTGACTCGACATGCTGGGATCACGCTGTTGGAGATAATTATGGGATTCAGTGTGTCACTGATGATAGGGGTTGCTCTAGCATCAGGAATTGTGTGGTCTCGTACTATGGAACGGTCGATCTATCCAATTATCATCGCATCTCAGACCATACCCATATTTACTCTCGCACCGCTTCTTATCATCTGGGTTGGCACGGATATTTTTTCAAAAGTTATAGTAGTAGTACTCTTCACGTTTTTCCCGCTGGTGGTTAGCCTTGTCACGGGCCTACGCTCAGTTGATTCAGAGGCGGTTGATATGTTCCGGACGCTTGGCGCAACCAATGCACAAATATTTAGAAAGCTAATGATTCCTACTGCATTACCAAATTTTTTTGCTGGGATGAAAGTAGCAGCCGTCGTATCGGTGATCGGTGCTGTCATTGGAGAATGGGTTGGAGCCAGTGCTGGTTTGGGATGGCTTATGAAGTTGTCTGGCCCGCAATTCCAAACGGCGAGAGTCTTTGCTGCGATATTGGTTTTGTCTGTGGTGGCGATTACGTTATTTTCCGCAGTTGTTGCGATAGAAAAATGGTTTTTGCGTAAATACCCATCGATTTTGAGTCAAGCTAAGAATTTAGGTGAGTGATGAAAAAAATATTTTTCTATCTTGTAATTGTGCTGATGGTTGTATTTACGAGTTGCAGTAGCAATGAGGTAGAGGCCCAAGATCTGGTACTTACCTTGGATTGGTTCCAAAATGCGAATCATGCAGGAATCTACGAGGCGCTTGATAAAGGATTTTTTGCAGACGAAGGGCTTAAAGTTACCGTAGAACCACCAGCTGATCCGACGGCTATTCTTAGCTTAGTTGCAAGTGGAGACAGCGACTTTGGAATGTTTTATCAGCCGGATCTGATGCAGGCTCGCAATGCTGGTGTCCCAGTTGTTGCGGTAGCAGGCGTTGTACAGCGCCCTTTAAATTCAATGATGTCTCTCCAATCATCTGGGATTGATCGACCTGGCAAGTTGTCCGGAAAGAAGGTGGGATATCCTGGAATTCCATGGAATGAAGCGATGCTAACCACCATGCTTGAGGCGGATGGGTTATCTCGAGATGACGTGGAGTTGGTGGATGTAGGATTTGCCCTATCGCAGGCTTTGCTGGCCGGTACCGTAGATGCCGTTGTAGGCGCGTACTGGACTCATGAGTTGATCGTGATGGAAAACGAAGGGCACGATGCCAATGTAATACTTCCAGATGAATGGGGCGTTCCCACGTACTACGAGTTGGTTTTAGTCGCCTCCGAAAAGACAGTCAGAGATCGACCTGAAATCGTTGAGAAGTTCGTAAAAGCATTTAGTAAAGGTTATGAACGAGCATTATCAGATCCTCAGGGATCTATCGACACGTTGCTCAAGATGAACCCCGATGCCGAAATTGATGAAGCAGTTGATCGAGCGGGCGTCGAGCTTATTGTTCCGTTATGGCAATCAGAAAGCCAGCCATTTGGTACTTTGGTGCCTGAGCGATGGACGTTATTTTCTGACTGGATGAAATCAAAAGATTTGATCGGTCAATCAGTAGATCCCTCTTCAGCATACGATACGAGTTTCACCGGGCGGTAAATCATTTTTTCATTTTTGGTGGAAGGATCAATGTTGATCAGAAGCGTAGCTGTGGGTACGCAAGATGCCCGGTATGACCCGTTTTATCGACTTTATAAACTTCTCCGCCTTTAAACGTCACAAATAACGTGTTAAGCGACGTTCCCCCATAAGTGCAGTTTGTGGGGCTATCTGCTGGAGTTTTGTGTGTTTGGATGACCCTTCCTGACGGTTCGAACTCATAGATCATTGAACCTGGCCCGATAGAAGAGGAACCGGCAGTCGCGATAATGATGCCTGAAGAAGTCAGGGTCATCCCATCGATACCGCGACCTCGACCGAAGTCGTGAAGGACTTGATAGTCATCTAGAGTTCCATCGCTATTTACTGGGTAAGCAAGTAAGCGGCGTGGTTTGGAGAGTTCCGTCGGCGAATCTGCCACAAATAATATTTTCTGGTCTATTGAGAACAGAACTCCATTAGGTTTGTGAGTGTCGAATGTAACTCTGTGAGTGTTCCAGTTGCCTCCAAATGTATGTTCCGCCATGTAGACGGATTCTTCATCCAGATTATTGGGAAAGCTTGAGTAGTTAGGGTCTGAAAAATAGACGCGCCCGTGTTGATCTATTGCTAAATCATTTGGCCAGTTCAATGTTTCTGCATCAAGTCCATTACTAACAACTTCCGCGTTGATGTCGGGATTTTCGGTGTCTACTGATGTGACTCTATGAGCGCCACCCTCACAAACAAACAAATGGCCCTGTCTGTCGAAAACCATTCCATTTGCTTCCCCGGTGCCTGTTCTCCATATCGCGGTATCATCGGTTTTCGGGTTCCATCTGAAGGTGGTGCTCTTAGCAACTTCGTTGTAAAGCAGTCCGGAGCCATCCCAAACTGGGCCTTCGGTCAATGTGTCGTGTTTTGCGATTTGAGTCCATTTCCAAGTAGGCATTTGTTAAACATTTTTCCTTGATGTATTTGTGTTGTTCAATTGGTGGCTTAATTGGGCCACAATAACTGGCCTGTCATACCTGTGTCATGAGCCACTAATAGATGTCCTTCAATCGAAGTTACGTATAGGTCTTCACCTGCGAAAGTACAGTTTGTTGGTCTTAGCGCAGGGGTGGGGTGGGTTTGAATGATTCGACCTTTGGGATCGAAGATGGTGATCATACCGCCAGGGCCTGAGATCTCCCATCCAGTGCAAGCAATAATGTACCCATCACTTGACAGGGTCATGCCATCGATACCTCGATGAGGGCCAAAGTCATGTAAGACCTCGTATATGCCTAACGAGCCGTCATGGTTGACTGGGTAGGCACGCAGTTCCCGCTTTTCGTTGGCTCGGTAGTCACTTTGCGCGACGTAGAGAGTTTTGTAGTCGGAAGAAAATAACAGTCCATTGGGCATGGTTGTGTCGAAAGTGCGACGGAATGCCTTGTACGATCCATCTTCTTGGGGCTCTGCTGAAATTATTGAGGAATGATCTATTCCGATGTTTGGCTCAACGTCGCCAACACGGTCTGAAAAATAGATTGCTCCTGATGGAGTTATGGCAAGATCATTTGGGCTGTTGATTCGACGTCCGTCCAGTCGATCAACAATTGTTGTCATGTCTCCGTTAGCGTCGAATCTAGCAATCTTTCGCCCACTGCCTGAGCATCCAAAAAGATTTCCTTCTGAATCGAAATTTAATCCGTTTGTGCCCTGTGTATTATCACGCCAAACTGCTACGTGGCCTGTCTCGGGGTCGTAACTCAATATTCGGTTCATAGCGATATTTGAGTACAACATTTTTTCACCGTCCCATGCGTTACCTTCGGTAATAGAGCCGATGACAGGTGCTGCATTTTCGAAATTCCAGTTCATTTTCTCGATCCTTGAATTTTAGATTGTTACTCACAACCAAGCTGGTCAGCAAGATCGTGAAAGTCTTTGGCAAAAAAGGCGAAGTCTGGTTCAGGTTCCAGATCGGGTTTTTTGGAATTTCCGAATTCCTTGGGCCGTGTTACTAGTGCGGCGTGGAGTCCTGCGTTGATTGCACCGCGGAGATCTCCATTATGGGCTGCTACAAGCATTACTTTTTCGGGTTCTAACCCAAGTAATTGTGCCGTACGCTGGTATGCCCATGGGTGTGTTTTATATTTACCTGCCAATTCAGCCGAAAGCACAGCATCCCAAGGCAGGTTTGCAAACTTGGCCATATTTGTCAGCAAGGATACGTTTCCATTTGAAAGCGATGCCACGATAAATTTCGATTTCAGTCGATTCAAGCCTGCCGTTGAATCAGGCCACCCTTCCAGTCGGTGCCAGGATTTGTTGAAGTCGGCAATTTCGTCTTCCTCCAAGGCAGGGAACTCGTATTTTTCAAGCAATAGCTCTAGTCGATCGCGATGAATTTCATCGACGATTTTCCATTTATCTTCACCTGAATTAACTTTTATCATTCCTGAGTGATATCCATCGCGCCAGTCGTCGGCGAATTGATACCAGTTAGCTTCAACCCCGTGTTTCGAACCAAACTCTTCAGCCTGCCGGGCGATGGAGGTGCGCCAATCAACCACCGTTCCGAAAACATCAAACACCAGTGCTTTTATGTTTTTACCATTCAAATACGATCTCCTTAGAAATTAAATCAGTTGAGCACACGTCTATATCGGTCACAAGGCGGTATTCTATTTGTTCGTACACAGGAGTCCAATGGTGATCCTTGTTTACTCGTTACCCAAAAAGGGGAATCCTTGACTGTCACTAAACAACTTAAACAGAAATATTCAACGTTATGGTATGCGGCGGTTCATCATAGGTTCATCACTGAGCTCGGTGAGGGAACTTTGAGCCGGGAACGTTTCTCAAGATATTTTGAGCAGGATTACATATTCATTAACGACCTGGTCAAAATGGCTGGGATTGCAGTAGCGAAAGCTCCAAACAATAAAATTGCACGTCCTGTCGAAGAATTTCTCAACGCCATCTTAGGAGCGGAAGATACGTTGTTCATAGATGCTTTTCGAACACTTGGTATAGATGAGAGTCAATACCTAAGTGCTCAGCCTCTTTCAGCTACTTCGTCCTTTGGAGATTTTCTTGTACGACTGGCGTACGAGGGTTCCTTTCGTGAGGTTTGTACTGCTATGTTGGTCACAGAAGGTGTTTATCTGGATTGGGGTGAACGCCTTCGAACAGAAGGGGCGGATCCCAGAGGCAGTGGCTCGGAGCTAGGTGATTTTTATCATGGATGGATTGAACTTCATAGTGAAGTTGCTCTTGGTCCGATTGTCGAACATTTAACGATGGTTGTCGATCAAGCTATGGACATTGATATACCGAGACTTCAACTTATATTTGAGCAGGCCCTGCGATATGAGGTCGCGTTTTGGGATATGGCATACGACGGTGAAACATGAAAGACGAGGCGATCGAAATCAAAGTACCTGTGGTAATGACAATTGCCGGGAGTGATTCTGGTGGTGGGGCTGGAATTCAGGCTGACCTTAAGACATTTGCAGCACATGGAGTGCATGGGGCGTCGGCAGTTGCCGCAGTTACCGCACAAAACACCATGGGAGTTTCTGCAGTACAGGAACTCCATCTCCAAATCATCACAGCTCAAATTGATGCAGTTGTTGAAGATATGTCTCCGGTTGCCGTCAAGACCGGTATGTTGTCTTCACCGGATATCGTTCGACTTGTCGCTCAGAAAACACTTGATTATGACTGGAAAACACTTGTGGTTGATCCAGTCATGGTTTCGTCATCGGGAGCAAGGTTGCTCAGGGATGAAGCCATCGAAACTTATCGGCGCGATCTACTTCCTCTTGCCACTGTAGCTACTCCCAATATTCCTGAGGCAGCTGAATTAGCCGGCATCAAAATCAGCTCAAGTGATGATTCACGAACGGCTGCGCGCGTGATTAATGATTTCGGTGTGAACTACGTAATCGTAAAAGGCGGACACTTGGAGGCTTCAGGGCAAAGTGTTGATTTGCTATACGACGGTGATAACTTCACAGAATTTGCTCTCCCTTGGATTAACTCGACGAGTAACCATGGCACAGGCTGTACGTTTGCTTCAGCACTTGCTGCACGTTTGGCATTAGGGGATCAGATTCAAACCGCGTTCAGTAGTGCAAAAAAATACGTATGGGAAGCGATGAATAATGCATATATAGTAGGGGAAGGTAACGGTCCTCTAAACCATATGTGGCGCCATCCAAAGTGAGATGGTTCATGCGTAAATATAAAGACAGGATTTGATTTTTCATGCCGCATAGAAAACGATTATTTCTTACTGAAGCTGAGGTGGATGAGCTTCTCGATATGGATCTTGCTTTGAAAGCGCTCGAAGAAGTTTTCAAAGCTCGTTCTGCTGGTGAGGTGCATAACCAATCACGATATCGACTGCCCACTGGTAGTGGATCGTACAATTTTATGTCTGCTACCTGGCCCAAAAGGGGCTTCGCCGGACATAAATCGTACGTTGGCGGTCCTGGCGGAGTTAATTTTCACGTAATGCTTTACGGTACAAATGGAGAAGGCCTAATAGCATTGCTAGAGGCTGGCAGGATGGGTCAGGTTCGCACTGGAGCTGCATCAGGGGTCGCCACTGATTACATGGCACGTCAGAACGCTTCCACAGTCGGGATTATTGGCTCTGGCTATCAGGCTGAAACCCAGCTCGAAGCGGTATGTGCTGTTAGAGATATCACGGACGTTAAAGTTTTTTCTCGTCAGCGTGTTAATCGGGAGAACTTTGCTTCGAATATGTCAGATCGACTAGGCACGAAAGTTATGGCAGTTGAGTCAAAAGAAAATGCTGCCGAAGGGGTTGACGTGTTGATTGCTGTTACTAACTCGGTTGAGCCGGTTGTGACCGGCGAGATGCTAGAACCGGGGATGCATGTTAATGCTGCAGGTAACAATTCATGGACGAAACGAGAGCTTGACACACATGCCATCAGGAAGACAGATTTAATAGTATGTGACGATATTGAGCAGGCAAAAATGGAATGCGGAGAATTGATGCAAGCCGCTGAGACTGGTGAATTCGCTTGGGATTCGGCTGTGCGGCTTGACGTTATCGTTGCGGGCTCTAAGAACGCGCGTTCAAGTGATAGTGATATAACGTTGTTTGAGTCACAAGGTGTAGCTTTTGAAGACCTCGCCGTCTGTGCCAGACTTTATGAATTGGCGCTTGAACAAGGCATAGGCACGCGACTTCCGGACTAGAAATGTCACTTGAAATCTTTTTCGATTCAGGGTTGTGTTGTTCAAAATTAGGTTTGTGTTTCTAGGTTTTTCGAGTGGCCAACTTCCCTGGAGATTCAGGCAACAAGTGCACATATTTAGGCGTAAACTTTGTCCAAATCCTGTCCGAAACTGGATAGGCATATGGAAAGAGTAGAAGTCCTTGGCACTTGAATATCTAAAACTCGATGAATCTAATTCAATTCGTATATCAGCTGCGGATTTGCATAAACAGGTTTCTGCGATCTTACAGGGTGCAGGTACTCCGCAGGATCATGCTGAGATCACAGCCAAAATTCTTGTCTCAGCTAGTCTTCGTGGAGTTGATACGCATGGCGTCGGGAACGCTGTTCGATATTCCCTAGCTATTGAGGATGGGACTTACACGGTCCCTCAGACTGTCGAAGTCATTTCTGAAACCGAAACGACGGTGTTATTGAGTTGTGGCAACGGCCTTGGTTTTGTGGCGGCTCACCAGGGTATGGAGATGTCAATTGCTAAAGCTCGAGAGTTTGGATTGGGAATGGCCACCATACGTGATGGTCACCATATAGGGATGGTGGGTTACTACCCGATGATGGCGATTCAAAACGATATGATCGGCATGGCTATGACCAATGCTAATCAAGCGGTCAGGCCGGCTCTTGGTGCCCGCCCACGGGTTGGAACTAACCCAATTGCATTTGGTGCACCGTCTGGTGATGAGCGAGACTTTATCTTGGATATGGCAACCAGCACAGTTGCTAGTGGAAAGATCGGTCTAGCTAGACGACTGGGCGTTGAAATACCCGAAGGATGGGCCGTAACTGGAGAAGGAGAGCCTCTGACAGATCCACCACCAGACCGGGGTGATCATTGGTCACAAAACCCTTTAGGTGGTTCCAGAGAGCAAGGTTCTCATAAGGGTTATGGGCTTGGGGTGATGGTAGATATTCTTTGCGGCGTACTCTCGGGTGGTGGTGTTGGCACACAATTGGCGGGTGGCGAGAACATGTCCTGGACTATGGCGATTGATATTGCTCGGTTCAGGGATGTCGATGATTTTAAGTCGATGATGGACGACATGATTCGTGAATTGCATGAAACTCCTCCGTTACCCGGTGAAAAGGCTGTACTCGTTGCGGGGGACCCAGAAGCCGACTTCGAAGATGATCGTTCAGTAAATGGAGTGCCAGTTGAGAATGGGCAGTACGATGAAATGAGGTTGCGCGCGGTAGATCTGGGGGTAGAGGTTTTTGTTTAAATGGCACATAAGGTAAAACTTAACAAGTCCAATTCCACACGAGTCTCGGCAGAGGATTGCGTGGCGAATGGTGTCCCGGTTGAGAACGGCAACTATGCAGGTATAAAAGCGAGGGCGTTGGAGGTCGGTGCTGAGGTTTTTATTTAACTCGTTTCGATTTGAACGATTTTCGTTTGGATATTCCCTGTGATTTCAGGGCCGTCTTCACCTAAGTAGACGTCTACTTCTGATCTCACCCCAAACTCAGGTAAATAGACACCCGGCTCGATAGTGACCCCCACTCCGTTTATCACCGTGCGGGTATCATGGGTTTCCCAGTCATCGAGGTTAACGCCGTTTGAATGGACCTCGTAGCCTAGCGAGTGTCCCAGTCGGTGGACAAAATGGTCTCCGTATCCTGCTTTCTCAATTACCTGGCGGGCCGCGCGATCGACTTCCCATCCCTGTGGATTGTCACCTTCGAGAATGCGATTCTCCAGAAGTTCGAATGCGGTGTCTCGTGCGTTGGTAACTGCCCTGAAGACCCCTTGATGTTTATTGCTGGGGGGATCGCCTAATTTCGCCGTCCAGGTGATATCAGCCGAAATGTTACGTTGGTTATTGGGATCAGATTTCTTACGAGCCCATAGGTCGATCAATAACCATCCTTCTCGCCTTATAACAGCTGAGTCGGTTGGTTTCGGATCGTAGTGGGGATCTGCTGAGTGTGAGTTAAAAGCCACAACTGGTCCGTCATCGAATTCAAGTCCCGCTTGATCGAACTTCCCTCGAATATGCTCTGCGACATCATGCTCTGTTAAAGCCCAACGGATGTTTTCACCGACATATTCGAAAGCTTGTATAACAATTTTGTCTAAAGCTTCCACTGCGAAGAAATGTGATTGGAGCTGATCCGGCGTCCATCTTTCGGTTGAGTGCTGAACCAGGTCGCCTGAAGATACTACGTTCGCTCCAAGGGAACGCACTAATTCGATGGTGCCAGCATCCACTCGGCCAACCCGAGGTAATTCGTATAGCGGTGAATATTCCATTGCCACGGTGCGGGCACCATTTAACATTCGCTTAAGTGCTTGGACCATCTGGTTTCTATTTCCATAGGCTACCAACGGTATCGAATCTTGAGGGAACCGACCGATATCAACTTCATGCGTCAGTATGGCCGCTTCACCGCTTGCAGGAACCCACAGCCAAACGGGTCGGGTCAAATTCTCTATGTGTAGACCGAGAGCAGCCTCGAAAACAGGGTTTGTATATCTGTAGTCTCTGGTTAGCCAACCATCGATTTCGGCTGAATTCAAAAAAATTTGCGCTTCTTTTAGGTTGTTGCGGGAAGGACTGATTTCGTTATTTGTCATGCTATGAGTAGAACTTTTCTTACTTGCCAACCTCGATACTTTTCCCTGAAACGTATGCGTAACCTAGTTAGATTTTCCTGCTGTTAGAAAAATCTTCGTTAGTGATTCATTCGGTCTACGATTGATCGTATAAATTATTATCGTTGCTCAGCCAGGTCTGCGTATGAGGCTACCGCTTCTTTATATGTTTCAGGAGTATTGATGTCTAAACGGACGATTGCTGACTCGAACAAGACGTCCTTGCGGGTAATGTTTGGCTTTTTGAATATTTCTCTGATGCCCTCACCCTGCTCCGTGATGGATGCCAGTTCAATTCTTAAAGATGAATCAAATATAAGGGGGTGTCCCCCGTGGTTGTTGAACCGAGGGGATGTTATGTCTGCACCGTAATCGGTATGTTCATGGAGGATTCTCTCAATGACCCAAGCCGGGCGAGGTTGGTCTACCGCAAGCAAAACGATGGATCTGACATCGTCAGGGAGCTCCCAAATTCCTGTTTTTACAGATGTCGCTTTACCTTCAGCATATTTGGGGTTGTATGCCCTGATGATTTCTGGCCTATCGATCAGTACAGGCATCATTTCCTCATCGTATTTACCCGTTACGACCACCACTTTTTCACAGCCAGCTTGTAGCAGCGAATTCATCTGGTATTCGACCAGTGTTGTGCCACGCCAGGGCAGTAGTGGTTTTGGGCGACCCATCCGGCTGGATTTTCCGGCAGCCAGGAGAACCCCGAAAGTTTTGTCACTCACGTTAATCTGCGCCGGCTACTTCTGCGCCAGCCTTTCTCTCGGAGGCTTTAGCAGCAGCTTTGTCAATCAGCTTTTGATCGAGTGAGAGTTGTCCACCTTCTCCGCCCAGGCGGAACCCAATGATCTCGGCCATTATCGACAGTGCTATTTCTTCAGGGGTTCTTGCAGAAATATCCAGACCAATCGGTGATCTGACACCTTGTACTTGTTCCATCGTAAAGCCTTGTGCGAATAACTCTTCATAGATAAGAATCGTTTTTCGCTTTGATCCGAGCAATCCGACATAACTGGCTTGTGTTCGTATTGCTGAGGCAGTGGCGGATGTGTCGTAACGGTGCCCACGAGTGGCGATTACTATGAATGAATTCGTGCCGATTGGTAGCTTTTCAAATGCTGATCCGTAGTCAGATACGACTGTTTTATCCGCCTCGGGGAAGCGATCCTTATTAGAAAATTCGTCCCGGTCGTCGATTACGAAAATTCGAAAACCGAGAGTTGAGGCTATGTTTGAAATTGCCTTTGAAACGTGCCCTCCACCAGCTAAGACAAGCGTCGGTGGTGTCGTATAGGCTTCTATGAAATATTCAATTCCCGACTTGGTTGAAATATAGTCGTTCTTCCCCATTGCCAGCAATTTTCTGGCTTCGATCACCGCACCCGCATCTAATTTTTCATCTCCTAGGGAACCTTTAGTCGAACTATTCTCACGTATCAATAGTTTGGAGCCTACAATTAGATCTGAACCATCTGGTACTTTCATCAGGCTTGCGACTGCTACAGGTGCACCGCCTTCATAGGCGGCGATAACCTCTTCATTGGTATCTTGGACCTCTAAAGATTGACGTACTGGATCGAGTAGAAAGTACATTGTTCCACCGCAAACGAGACCATCTTGTGCTGCCAGATCTTCGTTCAGTTCGTAATCTCGCATTTCTGCTGGTCCGCCACTTTTGAGGAGTTGGGAAGAAGCGAACCATATGTCACCTTCGACGCAACCTCCACCAAGTGTGCCAACCCCTGATCCGTCTGCGCGCACTAGCAGTTTGGCTCCGGGCTTTTGTGGCGTGGATCCGGACGTTTTCACGACTGTGGCAACAACCATGTCGTGGCCAGATTTTATTTCTTGATGCGCTGCCCGAAATACCTGTTCCATGTTTTCCCTAAATATTTACCGTCTGTGTTGCAATTGGTGCCGTACAGATGGGTTCGTAGGTATCCACAATATGTTGACGCATAGCCAATGAGTTTCAACGTTAGGTTAGATTAGTATATCTGAGCACAGGTTATCGTTTATTCCTGTGATCGACCTTAGAGAGATGAGAAGATCGGCGTACTGAGCCTAAGATTTACTGAGACGTTCGGCGGCGTCTTGAACGGAGCGGACGATCTTATCGTAGCCAGTGCATCGGCAGAGGTTGCCGGCAAGTTTAAGGCGGATTTCGTTTTCTGTTGGATGCGGGTTCTCATTCAAAAGGGCTGTTGCTGCAATCATGAATCCTGGAGTGCAAAACCCGCATTGAAGGCCTGAGTTTTCAACAAAGGCGTCCTGCACGGGGGATAGGTGACCGTGGTCCGCGAGTCCTTCCACCGTGGTAACTTTTCGACCATCGATTTCCGGTGCCAGCACAAGGCATGAGCAGGATGATTTGCCATCTATCATTACGGTACAGGCACCACAGTTGCCGTTTGAACATCCTTCCTTGGTTCCCGTCAAGCCTAAGTGATCGCGGAGTGTTTCAAGTAGCGTCCAAGTTGAGTCGACAAGAATCTCATGTTCGACGTTATTCACGGTTGTCTTTATGTGTTTTTTGCTCATATTCAGATGTTTTCAGATGGTGTTTTATTAGAACCTCAATGGATGATCGTCGTCAGGCAAGTCGCTCTCGGCAAATATTCAGCGTTCTCTTCGTCAGGACTTTGACGAGTTCTTTTCTGTATTCTGCTGAACCGCGTACGTCAGTAATTGGGACAGCCGCTTCTACAGCAAGATCTGCTGCTTTTTCGATAGTTGGATTATCAATGGTAGAGCCCTCTAAGAAATTTTCCGCTGTGTATGCTCTAACGGGTGTTGGAGCCACAGAAGCTAGAGCGATACGAGCCTTTTGGACTATGTTGGATGATGGATCGACTTCGATTAGTGATCCAACTCCTGCCACAGCGATATCCATCTCATTTCGTGGGATAAAGCGGAGATAAGCAGAGGCGGTATTTGATGAAGGTACCGGTAGAACGAGCTCTTTTAGGATTTCTCCTTTTTGCAGAACCGTTTGTCCGGGTCCAGCAAAGAAATCGATTAATGGAATTTCACGTCCACCTGTAGCGCTTGCCGTGTGTGCGATAGCTTCATGAACCAACAGCGCGGGTATTGTGTCAGCAGAGGGAGCGGCATTACATACATTTCCACCGATGCTAGCTCTATTTTGTATATGGATTGAACCTATCAATTCAGATGCTTCTGAGAGGGCAGGGAAGCAGTCATTTTCGGATGTAAGGTTGTGAACTTCAGTGCAGGAAACGGCTGCTCCTATGCGTAAGCGCGCTTCATCTAGTTCAAGAGTGAGAAGTTCAGGTATTCGTTTCAGGTCTACTACCAAATCGGCATTTCGGCGATTGTTTTTCAGTTGGTCAATAACGTCGGTACCACCCGCGAGAGGACGATTTTCTCCATTTCCGGATAAAACCCCTAGTGCAGTTTTCAGTGAGGTTGGTGCCTCGTAATCAAAATTCGGCATGCGTTAGTGTTACTCCAAATGTTCAGATAACCGAGTCGGTCGAAATTATATGCCTCTAGCCCACTCTGTATGGTGCCAGAGTGTCCCATTTAGGTTTAAGTCCCAGGCCAGGTAGATCCGGTGCATATACGTACCCATCCTTAATTACGAGTTCGTGCTCCCATACCTTGCCATGCATAGGATTCACCGAGTCGCGATAGTACTCGAGGATTAATCCGTTTGGTATTGCTGCTACCAGATGTATGTGCACCTCTTGTGCTCCATGAGGGGCGACATCGAGATCGTTAGATTGTGCAAGTGCAGCCACTTTCATGTACTCGGTGATGCCACCGAGTATTAAAGCATCCGGCTGCAATATATCGACGGCGCGTGCGTTGATCATGTCTCGAAATCCGTAGCGAGTGTATTCATTTTCTCCTGCAGCGATCGGAACGGAAGTCGCTTTAGTTATTTCGGCCTGGCCAATGTAGTCATCAGGTTCAACAGGTTCCTCAAACCAGAAAAGATCGTATTGCTCGGCTTTTCGTGCGAATTCAATTGCCTGGTAATGGCGGTAGGCGTTATTAGCGTCGACCATCAATCTTACATCCGGCCCTATTGCCTCCCTGCAAACACGTACTCGTTCAATGTCCTCGTTGATTGGAACAGCGCCCACTTTTATCTTGACGGCCCTTGCACCTAACTTGACATTGTCTTCCATTTCTTGGGCTAATTCTTTAAGGCCTTTACCTTCTTCGTAATAACCACCAGCGATATAGGTATCGACTTTGTTGGTGAAACCTCCGAGAAGTTTGTAGACGGGCATATTAGCCGCTTTGCCCTTGATGTCCCAGAGGGCGATATCTATCCCTGCAATGATCCTTGTTGAAATCCCTCGGCGGCCCACTAGTTTCGGACGCCACATAGCGTGCCAGAGGGCTTCGTTGTTTAATGGATCCTGACCTATCAGTCCTTTCTTGAAATGTTCAACGAACGCTGAACCTACTGCGGGAGTCGACTCTATCCCGCCAGCAAGTCCAATTCCTTGGATGTCTGGATCGTCAGTGTCGATTACGACGATGTTAAGCAGATTGTGCGTATAGGTATAAAGGCCGTTTGTGATGGGGACAGCGCGTTCCCATTTAAACATCTCCAGTCGCACATCTGTAATTTTCATCGATCATTCGCCTTTCGGTTACGGTTGACTAATTGCAACCTGAGTGGCTCGTTGTTCCAAATAGTGCAGCGGAGTGTAGCAGTGGTCATTACGTATTGCTCCTGGGAGTTGATGCACTTCCTTTGTTTCCGATGATTTTTTACCTGTATTTACCGGACATTCGGGCGATACAATTGATGAAATGCAAGCTAACCCACCAACGGGTACCTCATTCAGGCAAAGTTATTTGGAGCGCGATCGGATCGAAGAAGATCGATTCGAGGATGATCGCCGCCGTCGTCGCGGTATGGCCTTTTCGCTTGTACCTTTGGGAATAGCCATGGCGCTCATTGTTCATTACACGAACATAGTCGTCACAATTGATGAGGCTGACTGGCAGTATGTCCTTCACAGGCCCAACTTTGTAAACATATTGAAGCTTTCTATTGCCCCTTTTATTGGAGGGGGGATAGCGATGCTGGCGGCCGGTATCATAGCCACTGCTATCGCAGGCAGAGAGGGGCGTTATTTACCGCTCGTGCTCACTGTTGTGTTGTATACGCTTTTTCTTCCGATTATTGTCGGGCTGTTGTTACCAGCGAATCTTTTTTTGCTGGATGTCACTGGACTTTC
>MDTE01106514.1_pt1 | contig 33304 bp, 30 predicted proteins | sample 811231 | NCBI WGS metagenome assembly MDTE01 (sample SAMN05326651, study PRJNA326480) | marine metagenome | isolation source: seawater | place: Indian Ocean: Red Sea | collected 2010
GGCACCTTTCATGTTTGCTCTTGAAAGATCTGCTCCATGAAGATTTGCGTAGGATAAATTTATACCAGGCATTGATATCTTTGATAAATTGGTATGAGACAAATTCACACCCGTAAAAGATATCCCATCTTTAAGCATGGCTAAAAAAATTTCTCTATCAATCTTCAATTTAAACACCTGCTTCTAATGGTCTTAATCTCACTACACTATTTTGTCTTTCTGGCAATATTTATAAAATATAGATATTGAACCGATAAGGACGGAAATACATAAAGAATATCAAATGGTAACCAACATAACAGAAGATTTATCAAATAAATCTGAAAAAATAATCTTCTTCGATGGGCAGTGCAATCTATGTTCAAAGGCTGTCACTTTTATACTAAACAGAAATAGAGACACCAGCTTTAAGTTTGCCTCATTTCAATCCAATACTGCCGCCACTTTAGTGCCAGGATATGCCGCTCTCACCAACAGTGATATTTATCCTAAAAGTATTGTGGTTTTTACAGATGGAAAAACACTTATTCGCTCCAAAGCCGTTCAGGAGATACTGGTAGATTTGGGTGGAGGATACAGAATAACGGGCAACGTAGCCAAATTATTTCCTCTTTTTCTAAAAGACGCAATATACGACTTAATTGCCAGGAACCGTTACTCATGGTTTGGCGTAAAGGAATCCTGTTATACCCCATCGGAATCACAGAAAATGCTCTTTCTTGACTAATCATTCAAGCCTTATTTAGCAAGTTAATTCCTTTTCACGCTCATAAACCATCGGAAGTTTCCAGATTACTAGTTAACAGTTATGATAACCGGCGTGCTAAAACCTTTATACGATACCCGTTACTACAAATGGCTTGTGTTCTCTGCCGTCGGGCTCGGATCATTAACGAACGTAATACACCATGGTAGTGTTGGGATAGCCCTCCCCACCATCGCACAAACATTTAACATATCTCTCACCACAATCCAATGGGTAGTACTAGCGGAATCTCTAACGATAAGCGCGATGTTGCTTCCCATTGGGAAGCTTTCTGACACTGTTGGACGAAAGAAAATATTCCTTTTCGGAGTAATACTTTTCGGGTCTATGGCCTTATTTGCAGGTTCTTCACCCTGGTTATCAAACTTGGTAACCATATCGAGTCCGATACTTTTAATGATCTTTTTTAGAGTGTTTCAGGGGCTTGGGGCAGCCATGACTCAAGCAACCGGTATGGCAATGGTCACATCGGTGTTTGCGAATAATGAAAGAGGAAAGGGGTTAGGGGCTCACGGTAGTGTGATAGGAACAGGCGGAGTCATTGGACCAATTCTAGGAGGTCTATTAATAACATATATGGGTTGGCAATGGATATTTTGGATAAATGTCCCTTTGTGTGCTATCACCTTCATCGTTGTTGTTGTTTTTCTCGATTCAGCGAAGTTTAACCAGGTACCATCTAGTACGAATCAATATGACTGGATAGGAGCTAGTCTTTCCACTGCCGTATTACTCACATTCCTACTAACGCTTTCAAATGGAACCAATGTTGGTTGGACATCTCTTCCTATACTCGCAGGAGTCGCTGTATTCCTAGTCGTCTTGATCTTATTCATATGGGTTGAGTCCAGATCCGCACACCCTATGCTAAATTTGACTCTATTTCGATCTACGGCATTTTCTGTAGGAACCGCCTCCAACTATCTGTCTTTCCTAGGAGTGTCATCTTTCCGTTTCATTATTCCTTTTTACCTTCAATCTGCTTTACTTCTCAATCCTGCCCAAGTTGCATATGTACTAATACCAAACGCCATTAACAGAATATTCCTTGGCCCAATAATAGGAAGTCTATCCGACAAATTTGGGAGAAAGATTTTCACTACCACTGGTCTTATTCTTTGCGGCATAGGCCTCTATATGATGGCTTTTATGGGCCATGAAACGAAGGTCTGGTATGTAGTTACTTCTATCCTAGTATTTAGTTCAGGATCTGGAATTTTTCTTCCTGCCAATAGTGCAGGAATCTTCTCTTCTGCATCTGGAAAAGAACACGGAGTAGTGTCTGCATTAGTAAATTTATCTCGAAACTCCGGTAATGTTACAGGCATTGCGATTTCTACGGCTATAGTTGCCGGAGTTATGATATCAAATGGATATACATCAGAAGTTGCTGCGGTAATGGAATCAGGTAAAGGAAGTGAAATACTAGGCGTTTTTATTTCAGGTATGCGCCTCGTATTTATTTTGGTGGCTTCCCTTCAAATAATGGCATCAATCTCACACCTATTTACGAAATAGAATTCTACAACTATTCCATAACCTTTCGTTTCCAGCTAACACTCAGACCCTATATTGGTTAAATATCTTTCTTCAGACATACTACCTGCAAGCCATTAGTTCCTAAGCTACAGGCAGTATGTCATGTCCTTTAAGGTTAAGGCGTCGTGGAGGTAGCGGGTGTTGGAGTTCCATTTTTCCATATAGGCCTCTCAGCCGGCCCGTCATCACTATTCAACTGAGGTAAGAAATTCTGGAAGTTACTCATACCACCTGATTTCTCTAACTCATCTGCGTTTTCAAGAGCGGTAGAAATGACTCCGAGCAATCCAAATTCCGCCTGTTTATCAAGTTCTCTAACCCTTGCCTCTACTTCTTCTAATCGTTGCGCAAGATCACCTTGTTTAGCATATAGCACTTCAAGTTGTTGCCACTTCTCCGATATCTGGCTATCAAGTTCCTTGGCTTTTTCTTCAAGAGGCCGCATTTTCTCTTCAAATATTACGTCTTTCTGAGATTCCAGTTCCTGCTGTTGTTGTTTTCTTTCCGCTCTCAAAGATTTCTCGAGGTCTTTGAACTTTTCTTCAAGATCTCTTCTCTTATCTTCAATGCCATCTCTCTTGTCATCTATCTCATATCTTTTGTCTTCAAGTGCATAGAAGGCATCTTCAATCGCCCTGAATTCATTTTCTACCGCTTCTTCAGCTTCCTCGAATTGAAGCCTTACCCAGTCATCAAACTCTTGTCGTTCTTTCTCATGACTTTCTTCTAACTCTTGTCTTCTTACATTTTTATTCTTTTCACTATCCTTCATCCATCTTTCAAATTCTTCCCACATCAAATCACCCTGCTCGCGTACTTTCCGTTCTTCTTCCGACCGCCACTTCTCATATTCCTTTCTGGCTTGATCTCGGAGTTCACGGCTTTGTTCTTCCAACGGCTCACGCTTATCTTCGAGTGCTCTCCCTACTTTCTCTAGAGTCATCTGCTCTTTTTGGCCAGCCATTTCTTGTTTTCGTAGTGGCCTTTGTTGCAATTCCAAATCTCTTTGTTGATCTCTAAGAGGGTCTATCAAATCTTCCAGTTCTCTAATCTGCCTCTGAATAATCCGACTGTTCTCTTCTTTTTCTTTTTCATAAGCTTGTCTTTCTTGCCAGAGTGTATCCATTTCAGCCTCTATGGCATCAATCTGTATCTCAAGTTCAACAACACCATCGGGTTTTCCTGACTTACCCCCACCAAAATTGTCTTCAAGTTCCTTTAATTTCCGATCTCTTTCTTGTTCTGCTTGTCTACGTTGATCCTCAATTTCATTTTCAAGATCATTGATATTAATAGCCGGCCCTGCGTTGGAGGCTTGTTCATTTAGTTGTGCTATTTTCTGATCTCTGTTCGTCTCCAAATCACCCAGAATTATTTTATATTCATGAGCTCGCGAATAAGCTGCTGTTAATTCAGGGCTGGTTATGGAGGTATCTGACTTGTTCGCCTCTTCCAGTTTCGCTGAAGCAGTGGCCAATCTCTCTTCGAGGCTTTGAATCTCCGACTTAAGACTATCGTAATCCGGATTTGGTTGATCACCAGATGATATTGTCGCCGGGGTATTTGCCAAAGATGATTCTAGCCCAGGTATATCTGCATTTGCGGTAACATAACTGGGGTGCTCGGTTAAGGTTACTGAAAATGCCACAGCACTCTCATTCCTCATCACTTCTCCCGTTAGATCTGCCGCCGGCGCAAAATTGTTTGCGGTATAACTTGCAATATCGGTTATTACCTGACCATTAACTAACGTTATGACATCTCCGACTTGTAGAACTCCATCAGCCGAGGTTCCCGCTGCTATAGATTCAACCTTCACTCCACTAGAATCCGATGTTTCAGCCAGTGTCGCTCCAAGATAACCGACGTTTTGATATTGCTGAACGACCGCCTTGGCTGAATCTAATCTCTGCTGAATTGCGGAATATTCAGGATTTGGTTGATCCCCGGATGTTATTGTTGCCGGTGTCGATGCTAGTTGCTCCTGCCTCTGTTGAAGGTCTGATCTGATCCCTTCTACTTGGGCCATGAGGGAGCTTCTTTCCGCATTCTCTGTGTTACCTGTTGATTCAGCCAAAATAGCTGCTATCTTCTGCTCTTCATCGGCTAAAAGCCCTTTATATTTTTCAATGTCGTTGGCAAAACTTTTCTTTACTTCGTCTATATTTGCGGCTGCAGCTGCAGAACTTTCCTGGTTATTTGCCTCCTCGTACCCCTGTCTTCTCCTCTCTTCAAGAGCGCCCATAGCATTTTCGAATTCGTTGTATATTTCCTCACGTTGTCGGTCCAATTCTTCCGAATTTCGTTCGTTTTGCCTGTTGGCATTTTCATAAGCTGCGTCGACTTGTTTATGCAATTCATTTATCTGCTGATGATATTCCCTATTTAAAGACTCATAATCCTTTGGTGCCTGGGTCTCATGAATTTTTCTTTGTTCTTTCCAAAGTTCCTCTCTTCTTTCTTCAAGGGGCCATATTTGTTCGTCCAAAGCCATCCTCTGCTCTTCGAGTTCCATTCTCTTCATGTTTATTTCAAACCACAGAGTTTCAAGTTCTTCTCTGGCTTTGTCAAAGGCTTCCCTTTCAGCTTTAATTGGAGCAAGCAATTCCTCTTTTATTGCATCATACTTTTTTTGGTTCTCTTCTTCTTTAGATCTCATCAGTTTCTCGAATTCTGGCCAAAGAGCATTAACCTTTTTTTCGTTCTCTTTTTGCCTTTGTTCTCTTTCTTCATCAAAACCCTGCCATTCTTTTTCGAGAGCTTTATATTGATCTTTATGGGTTTTGTCTAACTCTCTTCTGCTGCTTTCTACCTCTTTGTTTACATCATCAAATTTTCTTTGATTATCTCTTTCAATTTCCTTCCGTTGCTTATCCAGGTCTCTAAATTCATCTTCAATTGCATCCTGTTCATCTTCTAATGCACGATACTCATCTTCCAAGAGGCCTACCTCAATATCTAAAGCCTCTTCAAACATCATTCGGGCCTCATCTCCTTCCATAAACAAGGACTCAAATTTAGCTCTCATCTCGTCCTCAAATTGCCGCCCAATGCGATCACCTTCACGATAAAGATCCTCCCTCTGATCTTCAAGATCTTCTATTTCGTCTTCAAGAGGTTCAATTTCCTTAGAGAGATCTGAAATCTGTTGAGTAAGGGGTTCTACTTCATTAGTCTGTATCTCCAAGATCTGAGTTCTAAGCTCGACAACGCCCTCAGCTTGTTCAGTGTCAATTATTCCGCATCCAGCAAGAATTACAGCTGAGAGCCCTAGTAACAGGTAAGTTTTGACAGACTTAAAGTATTTGTTCATTTAGAATCTCCTTATCGACCTGGATTCTTACGTAACTTAAGCTAAAAGGTTTTGTCTTATTAAGTTTCTGCAAATAGAATTATCTCACAATAGCCATTCCAATTACATTGACTACACATTAACCAACATTGATCAAGGCGAACAAAAGTAACTTTAAGTAAGGAAGAACGACACTATGAAAAACAGAGGTAACGAATGGCTTGATTTAACACAAGAACAACCCATAGAACCGGACTTCCCAATATGTGATCCACATCACCATTTATGGGACAGACGGTTTACAAAGTCTTCCGCAACTCAGATTCCTTATCCCAAATATCTATTAGAAGATTTTCTAGCAGATATTGGAAGTGGTCATAACGTTAGATCTAGTGTTTTTGTAGAGGCTGACGCAATGTATGCCGCATCAGGCCCTGAAGAATTGCAGTCAGTTGGGGAAGTTGAATTCGTTCAGGGAGCAGCCGCCGCAAGCGCAAGCGGTATTTACGGGGAAAGCCGTATAGCAGCAGCAATAATAGGATACGCGAATCTAAAACTCGGCGACAACGTCAGGGCAGTCCTAGAAAATTTACAGGCTGCAAGCCCTAACCGGTTTCGAGGAATTAGGCATAGGGTTGCATGGGACCCTGATCCTCTGTTTTCCCGCCATCCGGCTCCAAATGAGAAGTCTTCGTTTCGCAATGAAGGAAACGAACTAAATCTAGATGAATTTCGGCGAGGAGCTTCCGTACTAGCAAAAATGGGACTTATTTTTGACGGATTAGTTTACCATCCTCAATTACACGATATGGCAAAATTCGCACGAGAGTTATCAGACCTTCCTATAGTGCTTAACCACATTGGTGGTCTCATCAGGATTGGAGGTTATGCAAACAACGACGCTGAAGTGTTCCCTGCTTGGAAAGAAGGCATCTCTGCAGTAGCAGAGTGTCCAAACGTTGTTATCAAATTAGGTGGCATGGGAATGCCTATTGTTGGATTTGATTGGCACGAAAGGGAGAAGCCAATAGGATCACAGGAACTGGCCAACGATATGGGACCGTATATTGAACATTGCATCAATGAATTTGGGCCTCAGAGATGCATGTTCGAGAGTAATTTCCCAGTTGATAAGGTTTCGTACTCCTACAACATCATGTACAACGCTTTTAAATTGCTGATCAAAGGCTTTAGGGATGAAGAACGAAAAGCCATGCTACACGACAATGCCGTAACCATTTATAAAATTTAGGCGCAACCCATTAAACGATCGTACAACGGATATTTGATCGAACGCCACCGAGAGGTGGGATTATATTGGCAGGGACGAATCCGGTTATCGAGGTTCTCGAGGTCTTGCTTCGTTTACCCTAAGATCACGACCCATAAAATCATTCCCATCCAAGGCCTGTATTGCTTCCTTGGCTTGGTCATCATCGGACATCTCAACAAAACCAAAGCCTTTTGATCTGCCAGTATCTCTATCTGTTATAACACGTACTGCTGTAACCTCTCCGTATCTTCCAAAGAGATCTCTGAGATCATCTTCACTAGTGCTATAAGCGATATTTCCACAATAGATATTCACGCGACTACTTCCTAACTCCTAACTTAAGGATCCATAAATGAACCCAATATAAATAAAACGGGTTCAATTTTACCACATGGCCCCTAATTTAACCTACAAAATCAATTATTAGGACTATAACGTCCGTTTTTCATTCCTACAGATATCTTTAACACAAAGAATATTGCCTGTGTAAAAATGTTGTTGTTCGCAAATTCAAACACACAAACTTTTCCCAAAGGAATATAAAAACGGCTTCACTGTTGGGTAGTCGGTTGGTTTGTCTATTCAAAATGTACGTTTCCAGATTGCCCGCCAGTCTTGCTGTAAAGTTGAGTTCCTATTTTCATGCCACGATCCACTGATTTACACATGTCATATATAGTTAGAGCAGCTATCATCGATGCGTTTAGGGCTTCCATTTCTACTCCAGTTTTTCCTGTGCACCTCGCTGTCGCAATAATAGAAATGAGACATTCTTCATCATCAATTTCAAAATCTATAGTTACTTGCGTTAAGGATATCGGGTGGCATAGAGGAATAAGCCGTGATGTTTCTTTTGCACCCATTACTCCGGCTATCCTCGCAACGGCTAAAACGTCACCTTTTTCAAAATTGTTTTTCTTTATCAACTCCAGCGTTTCTCTCTTCATTCTCACGAAACCTTTTGATGTAGCCTCTCTTTCTGTGTCTGGTTTACTACCAACATTTACCATTCTGGCTTCACCCGCTGAATTAATATGAGTAAGATCAACGGTTTGCTCTTTTGGATGTTCTGACAAGCCCTCCTCCTCGTTTATATCCTTTTTTTTTTGACTTGTGAGCGATGTAGCTGCGCCATGAGCCAGTCTATCCGCTCTTTCGTTAAGGGGGTCTCCTGAGTGACCTTTCACCCATTTCCACTTCACTTTCCTTCCAACCATTTGTCTATCAAGTAAATCCCATAAGTCCTTATTTTTGTTTCTCTTCCAGTTTTTTACCATAGTATTGATCACGTAAGTTGAATCTGAATAGATAATAATCTCCGATTCTTGTGAGAGTTTCTTCAGAGCCTCAATCACAGCAGTCACTTCCATCCTATTATTGGTCGTATCTGCCTCTTTGCCACTCAACTCCGTTGTAATATCATCTTCTATTATCACAGCGCCCCAACCTCCCGGCCCTGGATTTCCCAGGCAAGCTCCGTCTGTATAAACATGTATCATTGATATTTCACCCAATTATCCACCAATGTGATACATCTCCACTTTTTCGGTCGGTTTGGTCATTTTTGTTCTTAATTCTGAATAACGATCCTTTCTTTTATTCCAAACCCCTATCAAGATATTGCGAAGATCGTCATTTGTTTTTCCCTCCCTGATAGGACCTCTCAGGTCAGTGCCTTTCTCTCCAAATAGACAAGTAACAACCATGCCTTCAGGGGTCAATCTTAACCGTGTGCAATCACCACAAAATGGTTGTGATACCGAAGATATAACGCCAAATTCACCCTTTCCGTCTTTGTAGCGATATTTCTTAGCCACTTCTCCCCTGTAGGAAGGGACATCTTCTTCCACAGGAAACACCTCTGAAATCATATCAACGATATCTTTTGAGGATACAACTTCATCTAACTTCCACCCATTCAAAGTACCTACATCCATATACTCTATGAATCTTGGTATATATCCTTTTTCTCTACACCACCGGGCAAGATCGATCAGTGTGTGGTCGTTAACGCCTTTTTTTACAACAGAATTAATCTTTATGGGGCCAAAACCTTCTTCAGAAGCCGCAGATATTCCATCCAGTACCTTTGCCGTGCCAAACCCCCTACCATTCATTTCCTGAAAAACTTTTTCATCCAATGAATCTAAACTGACCGTTATACGTTTAAGGCCCGCTTTTCTTAGTCTTTTTACAAACCCTTTCAAAAGATAGGCATTTGTTGTCATCGCCAGATCGTTAACACCCTCAAGCTCCGATATCATGGCGATCAATTTATCCACATCCTGACGGACAAGAGGTTCTCCTCCCGTTATTCTCACCTTTTCGACGCCCAATTCGACGAGGATTGATGTAATTCTTACTATTTCCTCAAAAGTAAGCAGATTTTCATGAGAAATAAACTTATACCTCTCACCGTATACTTCAGCCGGCATACAGTAAGGACATCTAAAATTACACCTATCCGTAACGGATATGCGCAAATCTTTTAGTGGCCGGCCATAGCTGTCACCAATAGCTTTCGACATGTTTACAACCTGTGACCACCTTAAAGTTTTGAAATATATTCTAGTGCCATTCTAACTGCATGTCCTCGATGACTAATTTTATCTTTTTCTTTCGAAGCTATTTCAGCTAGCGTTTTATTCAATGGGCCGTAAAAGAATATAGGATCATAACCAAACCCATTGTTACCAGAGGGGACACGGGCTATTCTCCCTTCTATTTTACCTTCAAAGGTTATAGTCCTATCCTTGGGAGTCCATACGGCGATCACACATCGAAATCTGGCAGCAAGTTGATGATCGGGAATCTTTTCAACATTTTTCAACAACAATTTGTTTCGGTCAAGATCAGTGAGGCCTTCTCCACCATATCGCGCTGAGTAGACCCCAGGGGCGCCCCCTAACGCATCTACTTCAATTCCTGAATCGTCCGCAATTGTAGGAATTCCTCCCAGTTCTCCATAGCCCTTTGCCTTAAGGATTGCATTTTCAGTGAAAGTTATGCCTGTTTCCTCGATTTCTTCCTTAATTGACAAATCATCTAAGGAAACAGGCATAACTTCAAGAGGATGTAAAAGCTCTACAAGCTCTTTCATTTTGCTTTTGTTTCTCGTTGCAACAAGAATTTTTTTTATCACTGTATTAGGTTACTCTCTACCTCAAACAATTCATTCTTTTAACCAGTATCCACATTATACGATTTATCGTGACTGGATTATCGTGCTGCTAGTATGTCCCATTACACCTTCACTACTGTATAATCGGGCAACGTTGGTGAGGGATTTTACCCCTTTACCAGCATAAAAATTAGCCGGAGGTTCAGTAACATGCACTTGCTAGAAGTATCCAGTCCCGTAGCCACACAACGTGGAATGTTAAATGTATTAAAACCTAACGACCGCCCTTCTTCCTTGGACGGTTTGACCGTTGGGCTTTTATGGAGTGGTACCCATGGTGGAGATTTAGCGCTAAATCGTGCTGGTGAGATGATCCAAGAGAGGTACAAAAATGTAAGTGTCAATTTTTATACGGGGGGAAATTATCCCTCGCCCCCTCCAATTGTTAAACAAGCCGCGGAGGAGTGTGACGTCATTATTGGCGCCACCGGTGATTGAGGGACCTGCGCGTCGTGGATGTGCCACGACATGGTAGAAATAGAGAAAATGGGTAAGCCTGCGGTCCCGATAATATCAGGACGATTCAAAGACGATGCAATTGCCAGTAGCAGAACGTTCGGTATGCCTGACTTACAATTTGTCATAGTTCCCCGTATTTACCGAAATCTGGCTGATGACTTATGTGTGTCTCAAACTGAGGAAGCTATTGATGACCTGATTGAATGCCTGACTTCCAACTCTTCTTCCTCTTCTAAAAACAGCGACTCTGATGAAACTCTCCGCTTTGAAGGCGAAGATTTATATGATGCCGTATTGAAGATGAACGAAGCTTTCACAAGAGAAGATTGGTCCGATGCCTTGCCCATCTACCCCCCAACTCAGGCTGCCGTTGAAAACCTGATAAAAGGAACCAGTCTCAACTCAGGTGATGTAGTCTGTGATATGCCACCTGGATTCGGGTTGGCTACGGTTGAAAAAATTGCTATTAATGCCGCTATGGCTGGTGCGAAACCGGAACACATGCCCATTATTATTGCGGGAGTTAAATGTTTGTCTGAAATGGGTGGCCACGGAGGGAAATCCCTGCTAATGTCAACCAGCCCTCAGGCTCCCATGCTAGTTGTCAACGGCCCGATAGCTAAAGAAGTAGGTTTGAACCCAAGATCTGCCCTCGGGCCAGGTAGGGATAATGAAATTAATATCATAATAGGTAGGGCTTTCTACTTGTGCCTAAAGAATATTGGAATGTGGTATCCAAATAAAATGGATATGGACACTATAGGGACAACACGAAAATTTGTTCTTTGTGTTGCGGAAAACGAGGATATGAGCCCCTGGCCTTCTTTTGCTGAGGATCAAGGGTTCTCTTCAACGGACAGCACCGTATCCATATTCATCACAGACGGGGAGCTGGATGTCCAGGACCAAGGGAACACTTCTGCAGAGGATTTGTTAAAAACGCTGGCATACGGCATAACTTTCGGCAACAGAGGCGTTCAAAGCGAGAAAGGAGGAACACACAGACTAATTTTTATGCCCCCTGATGTAGCGGGCCCTGTTGGAGCTGCTGGCTATTCCAAGAAGGACGCACAAGAGTTTATCCATAAACATTCAAACGGTAGCCTCGGTAAGATGATCCAGTATATGCCTGTGAATGATGCTCGGGTCCACGACGAATGGCAATGGGTGAAAGAGAAGACCGAAGAAGAACGATTGAATATTCAGGTACCTCTTATGGACGACCCTGAAGATTGTCAGATTGTTGTTCTTGGTGCTGATCGTGCAAAGACCGCTGTTTTTCCAGCTGATCGAGCAACGACAGTGCACATAGACCCATATCGTTAAAATTAATTGGGGGGATTTTGTAGTCCCCCCAACCCCTCTCCCCAAGAGGCCCTCTATAAGGCTTCTTTTCTGGCTTTTTCCGCAAACACTTCCGCAAAGTATGAACAAAGACCGGTGTATTGTTCCGGATTCAACAGATCAGCTATCTGCTCTTCGTTTAAAATCTTTACTACTTCTGGTTCCTCCGCCAGGGTTTCAGTAAAGGGTCTTGCTTGATTAACTGATTTTTGTGCGGCTTCATAAACAGCATCATGTGCTTTCTGCCTACCTATTTTCTTTCCTAACTCCAACATAACCCTTTCCGACATTATTAAACCACCACTTAAGTCTAAGTTTTTTCTCATCCGGTCCGGAAAAACCTGTATATTGCTAAAAAGTTCGTTGAGTAGGACCAATATGTTACCTACCAGCTGACAAGAACCGTAAAGCGCCCTAGTTCCCATCGTTTCCAAAGCCGAGTCGGCTTCATGTTCTGTTTGCATTGACTCTAGAGATAAAGATACTAACGTTCTCACTTCCGCCGCTGCCGCTACTATTTGATTAGATCTTTTGGGGTTTCTTTTCTGAGGCATCGTTGAAGACCCTACACTACCTTCCGATATAGGTTCCTCTAATTCTCCAAATTCTTGTTTCATCATCGTATAAACTTCTCTTGCCATTTTCGATGAGGTCGCCGATATCAATCCCAGTATCGTCACATATTCCGTTATGTGATCACCTATCACTCTAGAGGGCATCGACATAGATCCCATGCCAAGGATCTCAGCCATTAGATTTTGTGTCTCTATTCCTTCCTTGCCTACAGATGCCATTGTTCCAGCTCCTCCCCCAAGCATTGTCACAAAAACCCTTTCTTCACATCCTTTGAGTCGATGTAAATGCCTCGAAAGTTCATCTATCCAAACAGCCACTTTGTACCCGAAAGTCGCCGGGACTGCGTGTTGTCCATGTGTTCTCCCGGGGAGAGCATAATCTTTCGTCCTATCTGCTAATTCTGCCAATGTAAGCAAAAGTTGTTTTAGTTGTTTTATGTATAAGTCATGGCACTGCTTGACCAGTAGAAGCTTCCCTGTCTGGGTTATATTTTGTGTTGTTGCTCCCCAATGAATATAGCCCCCGGCTTTTTCGCCACAGACCCTATCTAATTCCCATATTAAAGGGACTAGAGGGTGTCCCGTTTTTAACAATCCTTCGTGTACAGCGTCCATATTGATATTCTCAATCTGGGCTTTCTTTGTAATGATTTCTGCCGCCCATTCAGGGATAACTCCGATTTTCGCCTGCGCCTTTGCCAAGGCTACTTCCACATCTAAATATGACTGGAATACGGACCTTTCTTCAAAAATTTCATCAAAATCTATAGTCTTCTCTGACACACTATCCTCCAAATATCTTGTTTTTTGTTTAAATAATGCTAAGTTTCGCCTTTGATTCTTGTGTTTAGTATGGTGTATAAATTGTTTGTTTAGTGTTCATTTCTTGTCTATTGTATGTTTCTAACTTAGTAGGCTGCGTGTGCTTAGTTAAATTATCCCCAACTGATCAACGTCTCATCACCAGAAACCAGAAATTTATAAACACATACGGTGGTAATATTTTCTATAATCCACACCCATACGGTCATAGTTTCAACAATATCACAAGCCTTATTATTCTTACTGTTACAGAAGAATTAAAGGGGTTACTTTTTGATAGATAGCGTCTTAATAATAATAAAGAGTGGAAACGGTGGAAATGGTGCGATTAGTGGCCGACACGAGAAATTTATACCGAGAGGTGGACCTGATGGCGGTGATGGCGGTGATGGCGGTGATGTCGTTTTGAAGGCGGACGAAAACGAGAGTACACTGCTTAATTTTAGAATGAAAAGGGTTTTCGAAGCAGGAAGTGGGGGTAACGGACAAAGCAAAAAGAAAGACGGGTCAAACGGGAAGGATGTTGTAGTAAGGGTGCCTATAGGGACACAAATGTTTGATGATGAAGGTAATCTATTGGTAGATATGGTTGAGAATAACCAAGAGTTTGTAGCGCTACAAGGGGGTCGCGGAGGGTACGGTAACGTGAAGTTTTCATCCTCAACAAACCAATATCCTGTTATTGCCCAAGCTGGAGAGGAAGGAGAAGAAAAGACAGTTAGGTTAGAGTTGAAGTTATTGGCTGATGTTGGAATAGTAGGTATGCCAAACGCCGGCAAATCTAGCTTGTTGACCTTCTGCACTGCGGCGAAACCAAAAATAGCCGACTACCCATTTACAACTCTTGAGCCTGTGTTGGGAATGGTTGAACACAAGGGAATAGATTTCGTAATGGTTGATATCCCAGGTTTGATAGAAGGAGCCCATGCTGGGGTCGGACTCGGTCATGAGTTTTTGAAGCATGTTGATAGAACCAAGGTGTTAATTCATATGGTAGACGGGTCAGGAGAAGACCCTAGAAAGGCATTCGATCAAGTGAATGAAGAATTAGAGCTGTATGAAGGAAATTTGGAGCAAAAGACACAAATATTGGTACTAAATAAGTCAGATTTAGAGGACTTTAGAGTCCTGGCTGAAGATGTTAGAGATTCTATGGGGGAGACTGGGTGGAGGTTTCATATAATTTCAGCGGCCACGGGAGAGGGGGTGGAGGAAATGATGGATGAAGTTATAGAAGCTCTCGAAATGGATGAAGTAAACCACAAACAAAGCGAAATAGAGCATGGAGTGAATAAGGATATTCTGCCAGTGCTACATCCGGAACCAAAAAAGGATCGCGTGTCGGTACATGTGGAAAACGATACTTTTATTGTAAATGCCCCAGGGGTGGAGAGAATAGCAAAAAGAATAGATTACGAAGACTGGACGGCTAGAATGCAATTGTACAGGCATATGCAGAAGGTGGGGGTCGTGAGGGAACTTGAGGAGGCAGGTATTAAGGAAGGGGACACTGTCCGTATAGGAGATGTTGAATGGGATTGGGGATAACTGGTATTGGTATTAATCAGGCTTTACCATCGCGAAAGAATAATAGATAATTTGACAGTTGTGGTAATGCCGACGTAGCTCAGTGGTAGAGCAGCTGTTTTGTAAACAGCAGGTCGTCAGTTCGATCCTGACCGTCGGCTCCACAGAGGCTCAATTGCAAAACCCTTTATCTGAGGTTGTTAAGAAGCCGCGACAAATAAGAAAACGTCTTTATTCGCCTTCCAAATTTGATCCTGAGAGTAGCCTTTAAGATATCGGGCTAGTTAATTAGTCGAGCACTTTTTCAAAAGCTCTCTGTAGTCTTTTTCCCGATTCTTCAAGTTGCTCAAATGGTGCTCGAGTATATGCAAGGCGAATATGTGTAGTGTTTTGATCTCGATCAAGGTAGAAAACAGATCCCGATGGAAAGACAAGCCCTTCCGCCGCCGCCGCATGAGTAACATCTAAAGCATTTCCTTGTTTGCATTTAACCCACAAAAAATAACCACCCTCTGGCTCAACCACCTCAATGTAAGGATCACAATACTGACGTAAAGATTTAATAAGTGCCTGGCATTTGTTCTTGTACAAAGATCTCATCGCATCAACGTGATTGTCTAATTCACCAGACAGAATCAAGTCAGCTAGGGCATAGTGAACAAGAGGGCTGTTACCCATGTCAAACCTTACTCTTGTGAGGGGTTCTGTGAACTCAGCTCTTGCTTGGATCCACCCAGATCTTAAGCCAGTGGCGACAATCTTACTGAAGCTGCACATTTTTATTACGCCGTGACCGTCAGAAAGAGCATAATAGGATGGAGGAGGGGAAGCATCGAAGTAAAGTTCTGTGTATGCGGCATCCTCCGCAATTAGAATGCCATTCTTAGAGCATATATTGAGAATGTCTTGCCTGGTTTCCAGGGATGTTACATAACCCATGGGGTTATGGTAGTCAGGTATGGTATAAAACATTTTAACCATCCTGCCAGAAGCCTGAATCTTCGCAACGGTATTCTCAAATACAGAAGGATTTATTCCGTTTTCCCCCATAGGGATGTCAACAACATCTGCTTCATATCCTTGAATTGCCCTAACTGTACCTGAATAGCTGGGAGATTCGATAATGGAAACATCTCCCGGTTGAAGAAAAGCTTTCAGAATGTTTTCCAAGCACCCAGAGCTCCCATTATGCATGATTATATTATCTGCAGTTAAGGATATTCCTTCAATGTCATTTTGCCTGTTGGCAATTGCTTCTCTACATCGTTGATACCCGAACCAGCCACCGTACATTAAGGACTCTTCGGCTTCCTCCTTAATTGCTTTGGTTAGCCCATCTATTATTTTTTTCAAAGGCATGAATGTTTCATCGGGAACCCCGCCAGCAAGAACAATAGGGTCGGGGTGCTCAGTTGGAAGGCGCCACATGCGCCCAGCATCAGTTGCGTTGCCAGCGCTTATGCCTCTTGCCGCAGAAGATAGAAGGCTTTCTATTGAGGTGTTAGACCAATGGGAAGCAATTTTATGAAGATTAAATTTTTCCATTTCAAGTAAATTTACTTTAATGACCAGTTATCAGAGTAGTAAATAGTAGACAGATATATGAAATTTGGCAAAGTTTTTTTGGTCGACTATTTGCGCGAATGCTGGATAAACGAGAGAAGGAAGAGAAAAAGAATGTTTTCAAAGGGTAAACACATAAATGTTAGGATTGCTTAACGAAAAAAAATACGGACACAGGTTTTAGCTATCTTGGGGAGAACTAAAAGGAGAACTAAACATGCAAGTAAGCGTAGAAAGTAAAGTGTTGGCAGATGAAATATTTGCGGGTTTTGGGGAACATACAAAGATCAGAGTTATTCTAAAAGATATTTTATTGATATCCATCTTTGCTGTTGTGATGATTCTTTGTGCTCAGGTAGCTATAAGATTGCCCGGCACTGTAGTGCCTATTACCGGGCAAACGTTTGGCGTTTTACTTGCTGGAGGGGCACTAGGGGCCAGAAGGGGCGCCTTAAGTATGCTTGCGTACTCGTTAATAGGAATGTTTTTGTTTCCTGTGTTTGCTCCAAGTTCAGGAGCTATTACAGACTCATTAGGTGAAAGTGGGGTTTTTCATTTTATATTGCCTTGGTCTGGGAATAACGACTTTTTATGGAACATGCCTTCTGGCGGATATATTGTCGGTTTTATTGTTGCGGCCTTTTTGATTGGTAAATTGGCAGAGAGAGGGTGGGACCGTAAGCCAAGAATACTTGTAGCGATGATTTTGGGTAATGTAGCAATATACGCTTTTGGGTTGTCTTGGTTAATGTACGATTTAAAGGCTTCCGTGGAGAACACTCTCTTGTGGGGTTTGTGGCCGTTTATACCAGGCGATGCCTTAAAATTGGTGTTGGCGTCGATGGCTCTTCCTGGTGCTTGGGCATTGGTGGAGAAGATCAAGAGAGCCGATTAGAAGAATGAGTTTAAAAGCCTACTAGAAGACAAAAGTTTATTTTAGGAATTAGTTATATATTGAAGTTAGTTGGGCTGTTTGGAGGCACTTTTGATCCTATACACAACGGTCATGTTGTGGTAGCTAGTGCTGCAGCAAACAAACTAAATTTGGAAAAAGTAATCTTTGTTCCAGCTGGGAACCCTTATTTCAAAACTCGGGATGGAGAACAGGTGACCTGTTCTGAGGACCGAATCAAAATGGTTGAATTAGCCGTCGGAGAAAGGATTAACTTCGATGTTTCAGACATAGAAACCCGTAGAGAGGGGCCCTCCTACACTCTTGATACGGTTCGTCAATTGAAGGAAGAGGGAAAGCACATTGTTGTAATCATTGGTCTTGACGCATTGGTGTATATAGCGGAGTGGTATAGGCCGAAAGCTTTACTAGAAGAATGTAAAATTTTGGCTGTTACCAGACCAGGGGTAAACAAAACACTTGTTTCTCGTATCCCAATTGCTGGAATAGAAAAAAAGATAGAGATTTTGGATGTCGACACGCCAAATATATCGTCAACCAAAGTGCGCCAATTAATCCGAGAGGGTTTGTCTTTAGAAGGAATTGTGCCTCAAAAAGTAATTGAGTATATAAACGAAAGACGGTTGTACACGCGATGACAATTATTTGTTACATCAGGAGGATTGGATGAAATTTGCGGAAAGGCTTCTCTCCTTAGCGAAAGAAAAAGGTGCATTATTGTATGGGGATTTTCAACTATCCTCAGGCGTAAAAAGTAATTATTACTTTGACGGAAGACTTCTTACTCTTGAGCCGGAGGGGGCTTACTTAATAGCAAAATGCTTTATTCCAGCCATTACAGAAAGTGGTGCGGAAGCAATAGCGGGACCAACCTTGGGTGCTGATCCAATTGTCGCTTCAGTTGCAGCAATTAGTCATATGGAAGGATCGTCAATTCCGGGGCTGATAGTGAGAAAAGAAACTAAGGGGCATGGGGGCAAGAGGCTTATTGAAGGCCCTTTGAAAAAAGGTATGAAGGTAGCTGTGGTAGATGATACGTGTACAACTGGAGCCAGTTTATTTCATGCAGTAAAGGAAGTTGAAAAAGAGGGCTGTGAAGTAGTAAAGGTTTTATCTGTAATGGATCGCATGGCTGGTGGAAGTGATGAATGCGTTCGTCGAGGATATGATTTTTATAGTATTTTGGTGGCGGACGAAGCAGGTAATGTGAAAATATCAGGGTGACAGAAATGGAAATTTATGATCCCTCCTATTAGGTCCATATATTCTAGCTCTTCCTTTAAGTGGTGGGTATATGTCACCGTTGCCACAGGCACAGCAATAACTGTGGCTGAACAGACCGCATCTTCAATTGTAATACCAAAAATATCTGAAGAATTTGGTGCAGATATAGCGACGGCTCAATGGATGCCGATAACTTACATGCTAATTGTGTGTACCTTGATGATGCCGGCCGCAAAAATAGTGGATTATTTTGGCCAAAGGCGTGTGTGGATAGGGGGTCTTTATGTATTAGCATTTGCTTCCCTCTTCATTGCGTTTTCACAGAGTTTTTCAATGATTCTAGTTGGCAAAGTAATAATGGCATTAGGAGCATCTGCAGTTCAGGCAAACGGGATAGCAATGATGGCATCTAGTTTCCCAGAGCATGAACGAGGCAAGGCGATGGGATTGCACATGACAGCGGTAGGTGTAGGTGCTGTAGGAGGGCCATTAGTTGGGGGCATAGATAGTCTATTCGATTGGAGGGCAGTCTTCATTTTCGTCGGGATTTTTCAGTTAGTTGCGAACGTGATAGCAATGTTGGTGCTGACAGATAAAGGTAGAAAAAAAGTCGAAGCTGATCTGGCAGAGAGAAGGAAATTTGATTGGCGGGGCGTTCTTTTATCAATGTGTTTTTTGATAGCATTTATGTTGTCCGTATCCTTAGGAAATAAGTTGGGCTGGTTTTCCCTTTTTGTATTGGGGGGCCTAGGGATATCAATCGTGATACTCATCATTTTTATTTTTGAAGAAAATAAAAGCTCAAACCCACTGCTTCCGCTCTACCTATTCCGTATAAAATCTTTTTCGCTTGGGTCTTTGGCAAGATTTCTTTGTTTTATGGCGGGATCTTCTGTCTTTTTTTTATTGCCCTTTTTTTTAGTATCAGGAGTTGGGATGACTACCGCGCGTGCTGCCACATATATGCTGCCATCTGCAGTAACAATGGCCTTGTTTGGGCCGTTTAGTGGAAGGATCGCTGACCGGATAGGGAATAAAATCCCTTCTCTTATAGGGATGTCTTGTTCAACTTTAGCAATGTATATTTTTTCTACAATCACGTTAGATTCTAATCCTCTTATTATATCTGTGGCAGCGTCTCTGTCAGGCACAGGATTAAGTATATTTATGGCCCCCAATACAACTTCAATAATGGGAGAAATAGATAGAGCCCACTACGGAGTCATATCAGCCTTTATGAACTTGACGAGGAATTCTGCTCATATTGTCGGAATTGCGATACCAACAGCGGTAGTTGTATTAGTCATGTCAAATTTAGGTTATGAGGCTGATTTATCGGACCCTCAGAAATTAATTGATTTGGGCTTAAGAACGTCATACGTGTCAGGTATGCAGAGAGCTTTCCAGATGTCGTTGTTTTTTATGGTATTAGCAATGGTTGTGACAGGATTGGTTCCGAAAACACAGATACCTTCATTCAATCCTGATGATAAGAGGTACGATCGATGAAACTAGTGATAATTAGGCATGGACAGTCGGTTGCAAACGCGGAAAATAGATGGCAAGGACAGAAAGACTATCCTCTGTCTGACCAAGGATACAAACAATCAGAAGCTCTAAAAGAGAAATTTGAGCTAGAAAACATGGCCCCTACTTCCGTTTATTCTAGTCCATTGGAGCGTGCTGTTCGTACGGCGATGATAGCATTTCCAGAATCTAATGTTGTGAGAATTGAAGACTTGAAAGAAGAAGATATAGGGGTCTTCTCGGGAAAGACTCACGAGGAAGTTCAGCGAGACTATGCAGTAATAGCGGAAGAATTTACTCGTACCGGGAACATCGATGTCATTCCAAGATCAGAATCTACAAACATGTTAAATAAACGCGTCGTAAATGTGATTAATTTTCTTGTTAAAGGACATAATAATGAAGATGTCATTGCAGTTTTTACCCACGGCGGAATCATGATTCCATTGATAAATGTTTTGTTGCAAACTAAAGAAACCTGGCGGATCAATATCCCTAATGGTGCCGTATTCGAATTCAATATAGATGTGGATGTCTGGGGCCAGCCTAAAATCTCAGGGAAGCAACAAGAAGGTTTTTCGATAATACAATTTGCTGATACTAGGTACTTGGGCTGATTAAATTTTTCCCTAAAGCGATAAACAACGATAGATTGTTAAACGAGGTGAGGTTGCTCATTAAAACGTGTGATTTTCCAGAGGGTGGGATTAAGCTGAACACGTGATTTTTCGTTCCAAGCTTCCGTATCTATGGAAAATTCAAAAATAGCGGTGTTTTTCATCGGTATAGACCAAAGCTTTGGGGATTGTAAAATGGCGGCTATTATATGTTGGATGATGCCAGCGTGGGCAAACATAACCACAATATCCGTATTTGAATGATTTTTCAGAATTGAAAAAAGAACTTCCTTGCCTCTTTGGCGCCGATCATTTTCTTGTTCAGCATTTGGAATATGTGCCCAATCTCGAGAATCGCGAAATAATTCGGCTTGTTTTGGGTATTCTTTCTCTATCTCAGGCCAAGTTTTGCCTTCGAATATTCCCGCGCCGGTTTCTCGGAGGTCATTAATTTCTACAATCGGCAATGCCCAATGTCCTCCAGCCAAGTTTGCTGTATCCTTGGCACGGGTTTGCGGGCTGGTAAAAGCGTGCGTGGGTTGAAACCTCCGATCCTTGAACCATCTGCCCAGTTGCTCAGCCTGTTTTCTCCCTTGCTGAGTCAGGTTGGTGATATCAAGGTCTTTTGATCCGGACCAGCGCATCTCGAGGTTTGCTGTTGTCTCCCCGTGTCGTATAAGAATTAAACGCAATGTTTCGTTCCTGTTCCAGAATGTTCGATATTCAAGCGTTCTTAGGATCGTCTTGAGAGATGAGATTGTTTCGTATTTTTTTTATATCTGACTGAAGACCATAATCAGAACTAATCAAAGAAGCAACGCGATCATGACCATAAAGTACAGTGGAGTGATCACGTCCGCCCAACAGGGCTCCTATTGCCTTTAAACTCATTGGAGTTTCTTCACGAAGTAGGTACATAGCCACCTGCCTAGATAGAACAGTCATTTTCTTGCGACTCGCCCCACGAATCTGTTCCTTGGGTACCCCAAAATGTTCTGAAACAGCGTTAATCACACTTCTGTCTGTTATAACAGATCTTTGTCCGCTCGACATAATGTCGGGCATGATCTGCCTAATTGAATCTAAAGACAGATCCATTGGTCGGAATTGTGCCCAAGCTAAAACACGATTGAACAGACCTTCCAAGGTTCTTATGTTGGTCTGTGCAGGTCTAGAAATGAACTCTATTATATCTTCAGGAATTTTTTGGTTTGAGCCAAATGATCTGGCTCTTAGTATTGCTAGCCTCATTTCGTACTCTGGCGGTTGTATGTCTGCAGTCAACCCTCCTGATAGCCGAGAAGTGATTCTTTTTTCTAAAATACTGAGATCAGAAACCGGTCTGTCGCTCGCCACGATGATCTGTTTGTTTGCCATATGCAGTTCATTAAAAGTGTGGAAAAACCCTTCTTGGGTTTGCTCTTTTCCTATCAAGAATTGAATATCATCGATTAGGAGCACGTCAGTCGATCGGTATTTCTCACGAAAAAGCTCAGTTGTGCTTTCTTGAATGGAACGTACATACTGGTTTGTGAATTCCTCGCAGGTCGTATAGATAAAATTGAGACCCCTTTTTTGGATGGAATGACCTATAGCATGAAGTAGATGTGTTTTTCCAAGACCTGGATCCGAATAAATAACGAAGGGATTATATAGAGTTCCCGTTGCCTCCGATATGGCTTTCGCTCCTGCGTATGCGAGTTGGTTGCAATCACCCACAATGAAATTTTCAAAAGTGTAATTAATATTTAACTTACTCGATATAAAATTAGAGCGATTGAGCGGGTTGTATGAATTCATACTGCCATCGTCATTTGCGTGTAGCGCTGGTTGTAGGTTGTCGGCCTTATGTTCTCTCTCTGAAATTGGCTGACCTGAATAATCACCAGCAACCACAAAATCGATCGAATCAAATTCCGATCCGATGGCCATTAATTCATCCTCTATGAAACCTAATAGACGATCCTCCAAATATTTAGCGGTAAATGCGTTCGGCACCCCAATAATGATTGTTTTTTCATTATGTGAGACAACATTCGTGTCCTGCAGCCAAGTGTTAAAGCTTGATCTTGGTACACGAATCTCCATCCTGCCTAGTACTGCTTGCCAAACTTCAGCAGCTATAGAATCATTCACAGATGCCATAAATTTTTGCACAAAACTACCTACGGTTTTCTAAGCCTCTATTTTCTAGAGGTATCTGTGAAATCCGGCGTGGTCCCGATATCGAATTGGAGGTACGTTATTGGCCGATACCGTTCCTTTTCGCTCGCTTATCACGCATCCTCAAATCGATTGTTTCGAAAAAGGTTTTTCGTTTCGAAACACATCAACAACAACACAGAAAAATCGAGTGAATCTTCTTTAAAAACCCATATACACTGAAGATTCACAACTTTAGAAAAGACCTTGTTAGGTGCGCCTCCAAAGGTGTCTCCCTCCTTTACCAAAAGGGGTATTTATGTTTTACACCCATGGGTTTGATTTGTGCAAGGGGGGAGGACGGGAATTTGTACGTCAATCTGATTCAAGTGATAAAAGCCGTTATTTTTAATTCATGAAATATGCGTACTTGTTTATGTGTGGTTTCCATAAAAAATGACATTGAATTGGTAATATAAATAATAAAAACTATTCTTTGTGAGGTGTTTTAATTGACAGACGCTAATTTAAACGGACAGGAAGACATCAATCTTGAAAAAGCATGGCAAGCAGCTCGAAATATAGCTTATTCAGCTGGTGAAATATTGCAGGAATGGTGGCCTAAAGCAAAGAATGTAAAGCAGAAAGGCATCAATGATATTGTTACTAACGTCGATATGGAATCAGAAAAATATATTCGAGACCAAATCGCTTTCTATTTTCCTGAACATGGCATCTATGGAGAAGAAGAATCTGGTGATGATCCTCAACAGGGATATGTCTGGATAATAGACCCCGTTGATGGTACTAGGAATTACGCGTGGGGAATTCCATTTTTTTCTTTGGTAATAGCTTTAGCGAAAGATGGAGAAATAATAACTGGAGTGAATTACGATCCTTTACACGGTGAAATGTTCCATGCTGCTAAAAGAAAAGGAGCCTATCTCAATGAAAATGAGATCAAGGTGTCGAGAACTGAAAGTTTGGAAGGGTCAATTTTAGGCATGGATCTAGCCTACGAAGATGAAAAAGGCACGATCGATATGCTAAATGTGGTAGCAAAGCTATGGCCAAGACTGAAGACCACTAGAATAATGGGTTCCTCTGCCCTCGGATTATCTTATGTTGCGGCAGGAAGAACGGATATATATTTTCATCACCAGTTGCAACCATATGACCAGGCTGCTGGCCTATTATTAGTTGAAGAAGCAGGAGGAATAGTTACGGACCGTCAAGGAATAAGGGCAGGGCTTTATTCAAATGGCATAATTGCTTCTTGCTCTGCTCTTCACGAGGATTTTATGAAGGAAACCAAATCTTTTTCATGGAGAATGGATTCCAATAACCCTGCCCAGAATTTCTAGGCAGATATTCGTAAAAGACATACATTACATTTGTGACAGCGCTTAGTGTCAGCCAAAAGCAAAAACGGCTCCCATCTTCTTAAGATTTCCTTATGAATTATAGATATTCTAATAATCTGTGTATATAAAAGTTGTAAGGAAATAAAAGAATTTGTACAATAATACTCAAGGGTGTGTTATGAGCAATATATCGTTAGCCTTAGGTAAATATATTTTCTATGCGTCGTTCTTTCTCATTTGGGCCTGTGCTGGCGCTTGTTCAATGTTTGAGGCTGACGAGGAAGGCCCGTCAATAGAAATACGGGACCCGATTGAGAGTGAAAAGGTTTTAGAAGATAAACATCAGTCTGATGAAGTGTCTGATTTAATCAGTAAAATTTCTAAGCTTTCGGAGCCTGTTATTAGCACAGTTGAGATAGTTAACATTTTAACTCCATCGGTTGTTCATATAAGAACTGACAAGCTGGAATCAGGATTTTTCAATCAATTGATCCCGCAGACGGGTGTTGGGTCGGGTTTAATACTAGATAAGGATGGTCGTATTTTGACAAACAATCATGTTGTGATGGGGGCCGATTCATTAACTGTGACGTTAAATGATGGGAGATCTTATCCAGCCGATGTGATTGGAGGTGATGTTAAAACTGATATAGCGGTAATAAAAATTAAAGCTGCGAAGATTCAGCCGGCTGAATTAGGAAATTCTTCAGAACTTAAGGTAGGGGAAAGGGTCATTGCTGTTGGTCACGCATTGGGATTGAAAGGGGGCCCTACTGTGAGCCAAGGGGTTATTAGCGCATTGGGCCGAACCATTGAAGTTGGTAGAGGTGTGTCAATGTCTGAATTGATACAAACAGACGCCTCAATTAATCCTGGAAATAGCGGAGGGCCGTTGGTTAATAGTCAGGCCGAAGTTGTTGGAATTAACACTGCTGTAATAAACGGGAGTAACGGCATAGGCTTTGCAATAAATATAAATGACGCAAAAATTATCGCAAATCACTTGATTGAGAACGGATTTGTGAAAAGGGGATACATGGGCATTTCGCCTTTTGAGCTTACCGATTATATAAGGGAAGAGTTGCTTGTTCCGGTGGATATGGGAGTAGTTATTGCCCGTGTGTTGGAAGGATATCCTGCAGAAAAGGCAGGTCTAAAAACTGAAGATGTCATAGTAAAGTTAAATGATGTAGAGATCCAATCTGTGGGAGCGCTGGAAAAGTTTCTGATTTCACATGCTCCTGGCGAAAAAGTTGATGTTAGTTTTTACCGGAAAGGAAAGCTTGAGACCGCAGATATAAAACTTGGTGATCCACCAAGATAAATAAGTGAATTTAACTTGGTTTATCAATAGGGATAAAAATAATTGGTAGGTTATATTTGACTGTGGTTGCCGATATGAAGTCTGAAGGAAATTAAACACCTTAAATTTTGTTATTTTCTAAGGCCTCGTAGGTTTATAATTGATACACATATTATGCGTTTAAATGGTTTGTACGAGTTTAACTATCTTTCAAATCGACTGCAGCCGATAGTAATTTTCATGGCATTAACAATGATTGTCATGTTGATGGTTGGATGTGGTTTCAGTTCGGTCACAGAAATTTCGGAAGTTGAGAGACGGTCAACTTCTATAAACAAGATGTTGATGTGCCCAGTATGCCCCGGAGAATCGATAGACCAGTCACAAAATGACCTTGCGATAAACATGAAGCGAATCGTTAAGGAACAGATTGCGGAAGGAAAAACAGATAAACAAATACTTAATTACTTTGTGCAAAAGTATGGTGTGCTGGTATTGATGGAGCCTCCTCGAAATGGCTTAGGAATTTTAGTCTGGACGGTACCTGTCGCGGCTTTTGGTGTGGCTAGTATGGCGGTTTTATTTTCCCTCTTTTTAATGAGGCGAAGAGATAGGATGAATATGCAAGAAGATGGGTTCCATGATGGCTTAAGTGGAAATGATAAAACTCTTCTTGCGGCAGTTGTCAAAGATGCTTATGAGGGGGAAAATATCGGGTGACTTTATGGTAGAGATAGGTCAAATTGGGATCATAGCTGCTTTTTCAGCAACTGCATATGCGTCAATAATGGCTTTTGTGGGAGGGATCCTTAAGGCTCGTGATATCGTCGCTAGCGCAAGATGGGGTTTTTATTCCGTTTTCCCTCTCCTAATGATAAGCACTGGCGTTTTAATATATTCTTTTGTGACCAATGATTTTTCAGTTAAATATGTGGCTGAAAATAGCAACCTGTCAATGCCAAGTATTTATGCTTGGGTTGCATTTTACTCGGGAAATGCAGGGTCATTGTTGTATATATCTATGGCGTTCTCAATTATGTCGTCGATAAGCATATTTGTGTTGACAAAAAAGATTCCCTATACTGCTCCCTACTCCCTTGGGGTGATGGCTCTAGTACAGCTGTTTTTCCTAGCGGTTATTTTGTTTATGGCTAATCCTTTAGAGAGACTTGATTTTGTACCAAATGATGGTCAAGGGATTAATCCACTTCTAATACATTTTGGCATGTTTATACATCCACCTTTTCAAATGCTTGGGTTAATTTCTGTGGCGATACCTTTCTCTATTGGGATGGGCGCTTTATTGGCAGGTCGTGCCGGAAGAGACGAATGGGTGGATCAAGGCAGATCTTGGGGCTTAATATCTTGGCTGATTTTGACGGTAGGGCTTTTGCTTGGCGCATGGTGGGCTTATACAATCCTTGGTTGGGGAGGATACTGGGCATGGGATCCTGTAGAAAATTCCGCCTTAATGCCTTGGCTTGCGATGACGGCATTTGTTCATTCTGTGATGGTTCAAAAACGGCGCGGAATGTTCAGAATGTGGAATATGGTTTTAATAATAGTGTCTTTCACTATGGCGCAATTAGGTATGTTTATTAACCGGGGAGGTCCAGTTCCCTCTGTTCATTCTTTTGCTGAATCTACAATGGGTTGGGTCTTTCTGGCCATCATGGGCTTAACTCTTTTTTGTTCTATTTTGATTTTCGTTTCTAAATATGACAGCTTGAAGTCAAGAGGCCGACTGGAATCTTTTATTTCAAGGGAATCGGCTTTTTTAGGACAAAACATTCTGTTTCTTCTGATAGCATTTGTTACCCTGTGGGGAACAGTGTTTCCTATTTTTTCGGAAACGTTTGACGAAACTACGATGACGGTAGGAAAACCGTTTTTTGATCAAGTAAATGGTCCGTTGATGTTGATGTTGATTTTGTTAATGGGCATTGCCCCTCAATTACCTTGGCGAAAAGTGTCTCGGGTAAGTTTCCAGAGGATGTTACGTGTGCCGATTTCGGTAGCGTTTTTGGCGATTATACTGATGGTTATTTTAGGGTTGCGCCAACCGTGGGTATTAATATCTATCGCTCTTTTTTGTGTGGCTTTGAGTGGAATATTTCAGGAATGGTTTAGGGGGTCCCGTTCGCTTCGCCTACGAGGTAACAATTGGGCCGTTGCATTTTTCAAATTGCTGAGTGCTAATCGTCCAAGATACGGAGGCTACATTGTCCATATCGCAGTCGTGATGTTAAGTGTTGGTGTCGTTGCGTCTACCTTCTTTGAATCACAGAAAGATATTGTCATGAAACCTGGAGACTTTCAGACTCTCGGGAATTACAGGTTTAAATATGTTGGAGTGGAGGAATATTTTTACCCGGATAGATTAGAAGAGATAGCGACGTTTCAGGCATGGCGTGGAGATAAAGAACTGGGATTACTTTACCCAAAAAGGTCTTTTTATCCAGAATTTAGGATTTCTTCTACAAGAGGCGCCATCATTACTAATCCTATTGAGGATTTCTATCTGATACCTTCTGAATTCAGGGAAGACGGACAGGCAGTATTTCGGGTTCTCATAAATCCTATGGTTTGGTGGATGTGGGCTGCTGGACCTGTCCTTATAGGAGGTACATTACTTGCGTTATCCCCGGGAAGAAAGAGAGAAGAGAGGCGAACGTTAAAATCTCGAATAGCAACGTTATCCTCTCTGGGATCTATTAAATCAAGTCGGGAGCGTTAATCTGTGATTTTTCTGATATCTGTCCTCATATGTTTAGTTCCGTTTTCTGCAATTGCATACCCGTTGATTCGAAAGGTGGAGACGAAAAATCCTGCACCTGTGGACGAATCTTCTTTGGAACTGGAACTTGATAGGAGATGGCAAACTGCGCTAGAAGGCATGGCCACTTCAGAAATCGAATTTATGGTTGGAAATTTAAGTGAGCCAGATTATGCATCCCTAAGAGAGTCGTATATGGTAGAGGCTTCAATTGTGTTGCAAATGGCTCAATTTTCCTCGCAACAACAGCAAGAAATATTGGAACGGGTTAGTCAAATCTCCTCTCAGGGTAGCCTTTCCGAACAGAAACCTCAAGAAGAAGGCGAGCCTCCTAATGCTTAAACTTGGTGGGCTAATGTTAATAGCCATAGCGCTTCTTGTAATTCCGTTTCCCGCCAGTGCAGTTGCTTATGGCGCAACGGGAACTTTTGATATATCGGGCATGGTTGTGAACAACACCGATATATCTGAACCTGTTGAGAACTCTTTGGTGACTTTAAGTATTAGAAGGCTCAATAACCCGAATGAAGAGCAGCAGACTACGACTGGTGTGGACGGAACATTTGCATTTATAAATGTGGATTATTATGAAGATGCTTTGTATGAAGTTTCTGTTTTGTTTGACAGTGTCACATATAAGAAAAATGTAGATATTTCTACAGGGGAGACTTCGCAACCGAATATTATCATCACGGTTTACAGTGCAAGCGACTCTTCCGATATAGTCTCTATCTACAACACATCGATTTTATTTACTGATGTGGATGTAAAGGCTTCAAGAATATTTGTGATGGAGATGGTGACTTTACAGAATAAAACGAACTTTACTTACATTCCTGGTGATGGCCCTATGGAGCTGTTGCGTTTTGGATTACCAAACGGAACTGAAGGTCTTTATGTGGAGACTGATATCTCACAAGCAGATTGGCTACAAGTGGATAAAGGTTTTGCGCTGATAACCCCAATATCACCGGGTAAACATGAAATGCTTTACACATATAATTTTCCATATGAAGGTTCTGATCATGTGATGACCAGAAAATGGAGATACGGTGCAGAGAATGTAAGAATTCTGATTCCTAGAGAGATGGCTAATATAAGAACGGATCTGGGAAACACAGCGAATCCGATAACCATCGGAGATATGGACTACTTAGCGGTTGAAGATGTGGCGATTAAGAGGAATCAGAACATGACCATAGAATTTACAAACCTTCCACAACATAATACGCTCCAGAAAATTATTTATCCTCCGGAAAAGGTTAATTATTATTACGCTGCCCCGATCGCATTATTTCTGCTGCTATTGATTTTCGTAGTGGTTGCGATTACTCGGGTGATTAGGACCTCAGGTTCCAGCTATCCTGAAGCGCAGGCTCACTATGAAGAAAAAATTGTTAAAGATATGATAAATAAATTAGATAGCCAATTGGAAAAAGGATGTATTAATAAATCTGAATATGAGCGCAGGCTTTACATACTGATGAGGAGAGAGAATGAAATTTCAGAAAAATAAACATGTTCCTCCTTCTACCGGGGTCTATTTAGAAATTATAATGCAATTGTGTTAGTTTACCTTCGGAAAAACTTAATGTTCATCCTTTGAAATTGAATAAATACGGCTTGTGTTGCAACTCAACGTAGTGCCATAATCAAAAGTATGATTGATACGTTAATTCTGACAGGTTCATGTCCAAGATGCGGAAAAGGTACTCTTACCAATGATGAAGACATGTTTGGTGTGAGAATTGTATGTGTGATGTGTGGCCATAACAGGGATCTTGGGAAATTGCCCTTAAAGGTTCGTAATATAAAAGAACTTGTAATAGCCGTTCTCAAGAATGACCAAAGGTCCAGGGCTAAGCGGCGTTCGGCTTCCTATCCCCCTTCTGTGTATGGTTGATCCGGTCCGCAAAAATGATTTCATAGCAATGTGAGGCCTTTTAAGATAAGGCCTCGTAAATTCTTTTTGAGTTGATGTTTTTAATTTTTCCTACCCCAGGTGAGGGAAAGTGGCCAGCAACGATTGAGGCGCTTTCTTGTTCAATTGTTTTGATTAATTGTTGCCTGGTTGTTGCAGAGAGTTTCTTGTCTCTATCTCCTCGGGGGCTCCATTCAGGTTCATTTAATTGAGGAGGTATGTGAATAGCATCTCCAACAACGATAGCCTTTTCCCCCTGAGATTCTATGGATAGGCTAGTATGTCCTGGTGTATGACCTGGGGTTGGAATCGTTTTAACTTCCTGTGAGAGGTATGTCTCCCCATCAAACAATTCAAGTATAGAGAGATCCAGCAACGGTAGAACTTGTTGTTTTAGGTAATAAAAAGGTTTCTTGTTAATCATTTTGCTGAATAGTTGCCAATCTGCATCTGGTGCCATATATGTTGCGTTTGGAAATGTTGGTACCCATCCTGAATCAGTCTTAGTCATGTTGGTACCAACATGATCAATGTGTAAATGGGTTATAAAAACGGTATCGATATCATTCGGATTTACCCCCCTATCATTTAATTCTTTCAAAAGGGTTTGCCCTAAAGGCTGTATCGCCTCATGGTCTAATGGTTGTATTGCCCCATGGTCTAATTGCCCAAGCCCTGTATCCACTAAGATACATTTATTAGGTGTTTGAATAAGGAGGCAACCTAGGTTTAAATAAAAATTTTTGTCATGATATTCAGGGTAAGGTTCCCAATCAATATCTTCTTGATCATTGAAAAATGAGTTTCTGTCGAAAAGTAATTTTCCATCAGACAATGGTGTTATTTCAGTATTTCCAACGTGGTATTTTTTCATAGTGAAATCCTAGTCTTCTTATGGATATAAGCTACAAGTAAACAAAAATTAGACTATTTGCCTAGAAATTCTAAACATCCAAAATTTCGCAAAGTTCCTTGAATGTAGAGGTGACAATATCTGGCTTATATTCTGACTCATCGTATGGTAGATCATATCTATCAACATATGCACCTCTAAATCCACTATGTCTGGCTCCCAGAATGTCGAAAGAATGTGCCGCAACCATCATGATTTGATTTGGTTCCCGGTTTAGTTTTTGTGATGCATATCTGTAGACAGAAGGGTGTGGTTTAAATTTTCCTACTGACTCTACGGAAATGATATCGTCAAAATCAATCCTTATTTGGTGTTTTGCTAGATGTTCTAAGTACCAATTTTCCCCGTTTGACAACATCACCAATTCGTATTTGTCTCCTAGTTTATCAAGGCCATCTATTGCGTCCTTGAAGGGCTCGAGATGGTTATATGCCTCCATTACTTCGTCGAGATCCGCTTTCTCAAAAGGTATTTTTAGGGTTCTTAGTGTATACATTAGGGCTCGACGATTGGCACTTAGGTACCCCTTGTGTTGCAACATGAGAAGGTTGTCTTGGTACTGCTCGATTCTTTGTCTTTGTCTCCATTTTTGCCATATATCTTGACCGGTTACCTGAGATTCATCATATGAAAGTAGGAGGCGGTCAAGGGAAGGCGTTAGGCTATCACCGAGATTTAAAACCGTCCCGAATATATCGAAGGTTAATGTGCTGATTGATTCTAGTGATTTTATGTTGGCAGGGTTTGTCATTGGGATTTATTATCTGATATAGGCCAAATATATTATGACTCTTTATTACTTTACTATTATTGGCTTATCGATGGTGTTGATCCCCATAGTTGACACGGTTTCCAACATTTTTTCCCTCTCGGTTCCTTTTAACGGGAGGTTTGGTAGGCGACCACTTCCACAATCGATTGATAACCTCCTCGTCAAGACGGCTTTGGTAGCACTATGTACTCCCACTTCTCTCATTAGCATGGTGAACTTTGTTGCCTTTGCTTGTGCAGTCATTGCGGCCCCTATGTTCTTATCTTGCCAGGCTTTCCATATGTCCACCCATAATTCCGGTGCGGCACAAGGCGGACCGTCAATACAGCCGACGGCGCCTATGGTTAAAGCAGGCAGCATAAGCATGCTACTCCCTATGAAACACTTCAAATTCATGTCACTCCACTCTCGGACATTCATGAAATTTACTGAAGAGTGTTTTAACCCTATAAGTTGAGGTACCGCTTCCTTTATTTTCTTCATGAGGTCTACCGTGACTTCAACACCAGTTGAATTAGGCAAATTGTAAACAAAAAAAGGTAAATTAGCTGCGGCGGCTACCGCACGATAATGTTCTACAATCGCTTCGTCCGATTGGCGGTAGAAGAATGGTGGGACACAGCAAATGGCTTCTACTCCGACTTTTGCAGCATGCTCCGCAAGGGACACTGCTCTGGCGGTTGTTGGGGCTCCCACGTGCATTATGTTATTAACTCGACCATTATTTTGACTGACGGCTATTTCAGCTATTTTCATATTCTCTTCGTCGGATAATAAGACACTTTCGCCATTACCGCCGGCTACCCAGAATCCACCGACGCCTGCGTTTATATTGAATTCCATGACTGATCGGAAGGCGTCTTCGTTTAGTGTTCCATCCTCGAACATTGGAGTTGCAATAGCAGGGTATATTCCTTCAAAGACAGGCATCTTTAGCTCCTTTGGCATTGTGGTTGTGATAATCCTAGAGAATTCTAGCATGCTAGAATTTCTAGGCACTTATATGTGCTTTCATAAGGTCCATCAGTCCAACTATAATTTAACCCTCAAAGTAATCCGTGTGTTAACTAAAGGATATTAGAAAAACGTGCTTCATTTTATAGATCCTAATGGTGGAGTTGAATGGGCTACGGTATGCGATTGGGTTCATCCTGATCGCCGTGATGAAGTGACGTTTTTGCTTGATACCCTTAACACTACGTCCAATTTTGTGTTGGAGGTCGGATGTAATGTAGGAGGCTTAACAAGTCTTCTTGCCAGTCAAGGATTGCAAGTGTGTGCTTTAGATCCATCTAAAACAATGATAAATATGGCGAGAAGTAGGATTGAAGATCCTGAAATTGTCCGCCGAGTCACCTTTAAAGAATTGGGCTTCTCTGAAATTGATCAGTTGTTGGCCCGACAATATGGATTAGTGGTTGTACCCTCCAATAATTTCATGGCTGTCCTATATCCAAGTGACCAGGAATTGTTTTTATCAAATATATCTAA